>ENA-OPCB01000627-OPCB01000627.1-human-gut-metagenome-genome-assembly--contig:-NODE-627-length-22854-cov-2.716347_pt1 | contig 22854 bp, 14 predicted proteins | sample MGYA00241561_ERZ501473 | MGnify/ENA primary metagenome ERZ501473 (study PRJEB25962, sample SAMEA2042519) | human gut metagenome | biome: human gut; feature: human-associated habitat; material: faeces... | reverse complement strand
TGTCATAAGCATCCACAGTATCCGTTACAAGGTCTCCGCCAAGCAGAATCAGGTCCGGTGAAAGATTTTCTATATCCTCTACAAGATCGCCGTTATCCATTCCGTATTCCCGCAAATGCACATCTGTCAGAAAAACTACCCGAATACTATGTGTCAGCTTTCGGGAGCTGACCTGATAAAATTCCGCCGTATAATTCGTCCGGTTATCGTAAATATTTTTGGCAAGTCCGCCTGCCAAAAGCAGGATCAAAAACAGAAACTTCGCCAGAAACTTCATTCTTTTTTTTAATCTGCTTTTTCCAGCTTTCTTTTCCGTATGTTTTATGTTTTTTGCAGGTTCTCTCTCTATGGGCAAAGCTTTACTGCTGCTTCTTCTCTGATGTACCTTGCGTACCAGCGCCTGTTCCCGCATCCGGTTTGCATAGTGATTCGGCGCAAGTGCAAAGACAAGAGCCTTTGCTCTGCGTCTGGCTTTATAGGCACATTTTAAAACGACAAGTCTCTTTACACCAAGCTTTTTTCTGCTTTTTGGTTCACTGGCACAATAGCAATCAATATATTTCCAGGACAGATCATCTTCCAGAAGCCTGCGCAGCTTCCGGGGCTTTACTGTTTTATAAAGCTTCCTCAGTCCATCGTAGATCTTCACCCTGTCTGCAATTTTTTTTGCGTTTAAGGCCGTGGAATTCATAATAGAATCACTTCTGGAATTATCATAATGATAATAGACATAATCTGTCAACACAACCCGTTCCGCTTTTAACAATGCTCTCGGTGTAAATTCTTCATCTTCATGTAAAATACCGTACTCAAAATACAGGTCATTTCTAACAAGAAAATCTCGCCGGAACATGGTTCGGATAACCTCTACCCGAAGTGCACCACCCTCCAGACATCCCATCAGATATGCCGGGCCGCTATAGATACGATGATACTGAAAACGATCCTCCGCCACCTTTTCAAACCGTGCCATCCCTTCAGAGGGCTTCTCCAGTGCCATTTTGGAGATAATTATATCTGCAAAGCCTGCCCTTGCTTCCTTCCATAGGTTGGCACAGGCCTGGGGCTCCAGATAGTCATCGCTGTCTACAAATAAGACATATTCCCCATGCGCCCGCTCCAGTCCGTAGTTGCGCGCATCCGACAAGCCGCCGTTCGGTTTATGGTAAGCGATAATCCGTGCATCTTTTTTTGCATAATTGTCACAAATTTCTCCGCACCGGTCAGGGCTGCCGTCATCTATAAGAATAATTTCCAACGACAAAAAATCCTGCGCAATCAGTGACTCTACACACCGGACAAGATACTTTTCCACCTTATAAATTGGTACAATTATTGAAATTTGCACATCTTGTTTCTTCATCAGCAATTTTGCTCCCAACGCTTCTCATTTTTTCTGTTCAGAGCACATTTGTAAACATCTTCATGCCATTCGATCACTGCATCATAATCAAAATTTTCTTTGACATATTCTATTTCCTGCTTTAGCAGTACTTCGTCCTTTGGAGTTGTCAATTCTTTCGAAAGCGCAGCCGCCAGCGAATCAATATTCTCTGCCTCAAACTCTGCCCCGTATTGTTTGGTAATCACCGTATTTGCCGGAATATCACTGACCAAACATCTTCCGCCACAGGACATTGCCTCCAGAAGAGCAAGGGAAAGTCCCTCGGTATGACTCGGAAGGACAAATAGCCTGCAGTTGGAAAACAGCTCAGCGAGCTCTTGTCCCTGCACCAGGCCGGTACGGATCACCCTCGGGTCTGCATCGATTTTGTGGAGCATTTCTTTTCCAAATCCCGTTTCCGGGATCGGGCCAGCCAATACCAGGCGTTCCTGCAGCCGGAGCTTCTGATACGCCTCCAGCAAATCCTGCGGACCCTTTTCCGGAGAAATCCGTCCGACATACAGAATATAGCTGTCTTTTTCCAGGCCATATTTTTCCCGGATGACATTACAGGAAACCGGTGTGATCCGTTCCACTGCATTATGGATCAGAATAGAGTCCCGATTATACTTCTGCAGAAAATATTGTTTCTCCTCTTCGGAAAGAACGATTACTTCATCAGCAAAACGGGCGGCAACTTTTTCTCCCAGACGGAGATAGAAGGAAGCGAAACCACCCCACTTATCACTTCTCCAGTTCAGTCCATGCACCGTGCATACCGTATGCTTGCCAAACAGCTTTGCAAGAAACAATGGAACGGAGGGTCCGATCGCATGATAATGAATGACATCAAAATCATGGAATATTGTATCAAATGTCGCCAGAAAAGAATAGACCATCGCATTCAAAATCTGCTTTTTAAATGTAAAAATCCGCTTGACCCTGACGTTCTGTTCCAGATAAGCATTATGCCCCTTTTGCCTGCCTCTGTTGTACACGGTTACCTCATGTCCTCTGGCAGCAAGTCTGGTCGAAAGCTCATAAACTACCACCTCTACGCCTCCGGAACGAGAAGGGAAATCTTTATGTCCTATCATCGCTATTTTCATCTGTGTCTTCCCTTTCATTTGTATTTTTCTGAAGAAGAATGTCTCCTTTGTGATATCGTTCTCACTCTTTCTTAACAGAATCTTAACACGCAGTGCCCAACTGCAGTGTATCGTCTGATTCTGCTGCGCCTTTTCCCCTGAGACGCATATTTCTTCCTCTGTTCCCCGCTCTTTTAGATTTTTCCCTATCAGTTTAGATCAAGCTTCACTATCTGTAAAGATTTTCAGAAATTTTCCAGCTCCTTTAGCACGGTTACTGTGGCTTCGTACGCTTCTGCCACCTTCTGATATAACTCCTCGCTGCCCTCGGTCTGACGTCCGCGCAGCTTTTCGGTCAGCTCGCAGTCTATTTCGTATAATCTGTCCAGCCCAAGATTGGCGCAGATACCCTTTAAGGTGTGTGCGGCGCGGAATGCGTCCTCTCCGTCCTTTTCTTTCAGGGATTCCGTCAGCTCCTCAAAGCTCTTGTCTTCCAGAAATTTAACTGCAAACCGTTTTACCAGCGCTTCGCTGCCCATACGTCCCAGCACTTTGTCAAAATCAGATCCGATTTTTTCATAGCATTCTCTGACTGTCATCTTTTCCTCTCCTTTTCCCTTATCCTCTATCCTTCCGTCTTCAAACTCGTTATGAGGGCATTACCCCCCCCCACACATCCAGAGGTGTCCAGCTATTTCTGTGCTCAGCATTCATCAGCTGAATCGGGATATCTTCTTTTATCTCCAGCAGACATTCTATCAGCAACGGATTGAACTGTCCGCACTCTCCTGCGACGATCATTTCAATCGCCTTTTCATGTGGAATCGCCTTTTTGTATACACGCTCGTTGGTCAATGCATCATATACATCTGCAAGGGAAACCACCTGTGCTGAAATCGGGATCTCGTCCCCCTTTAAGCCGTCCGGATAACCTTTTCCGTCATAGCGCTCGTGATGCCAGCGACAGATCTGTTCTGCAATACGTACCAGCGGTTCCTCCTGATACTGTTTCAGATCTTGCAGCATCGACCACCCGATCACGGTATGCTTTTTCATTTTTTCATATTCTTCCTGCGTCAGCTTTTCGGGCTTATTTAAGATGGCTTCCTCAATGCCGATTTTGCCGATATCATGAAGTGCCGACGCCAGTGCGATCCGGTTTAAGTCTCCCCATGTCATCTGGTATCGATCCGTTTTCTGCATCAGCTTTTTCAAAAGAATCTTCGTCAGTATTCCGATATTCCGGACATGCTGTCCGCTCTCTCCGTTTCGGCATTCTACGATATGACTCAGGATATTGACCATAATTTGGTTGTTTTTCTCTTTTTCCTGCATCTGGCCTGCAACCAGGTCGATCAGCTTGCGCTGCTTTGCATACAGCTTGATGGTATTATATACACGTTGGCGAACAACACTTGTATCAAAGGGTCTGCCGATATAGTCTGATACGCCCATTTCGTATGCCTGACGGATATGTAGCTCCGAGTCTTCGCTGGAAATCATGATGACCGGAATATCTTCGATGAGATGTTCTTTATTCATCACCTTCAAAACACCGAGTCCGTCCATTCCCGACATGATGAAATCCAGTAAAACGATAGATATTTCTGTCCCGTATTGATGCAGCAGCTCCAGACACTCCTCGCCGCTGGATGCTTCTATAATGTCAAACCTATCCTTCAGCATTTCGAAGAGAATCTCCCGGTTGATCTTGGCATCATCCACAATGAGGACAAGTTCTCTGCCGGAGTCGCGTTCCAGCCTTTCTCCGACCTCCTGACGGATTCCCTCCGTACTGCTTTCTGTCACAACCTGATTTCTATGCTTCTTTGCCTGATACATCAGCCGATCCGCACGCTCCAAAGCGGTCCCCACAGTCTCTTCCACCGTCGTTACTCCTCCGATGCTCACAGAAAGGGAGATACCCGGATAGCCGTCCAAAGTGGTCTGATGAAGCTGTTTTTGGATCTGGTTGAGTTTTTTGTCAAAGGCGTCCTTCCGGATTCCGGGCAGTATCAGCAAAAATTCGTCTCCACCGTAGCGGATCAGAACATCTGTTTTTCGGATATGGGATAAGATCACTTTCACAGCGCTATTGAGTGCAAGATCCCCCACATTGTGTCCGTAGGAATCGTTATAATATTTAAAATTATCCAGATCCATCATCGCAATGCCCACAGGTCCCCACATATTTTTGACCTTTTCTTCATAATAACGGCGGTTGAATACACCTGTCAGCACATCTTGATAGAGCTTCTCGTTATAGCCCGTCAGCTGTTCAATCAGATATTGTTTTTCCTCCAGATCCGTCAGTGCATCCTCATCCAGACGGTGTACCAGCTCCATCACGTAAGGCTTTCCATTCATTTCCAGATATCTTGCGATCACCTGATAGATGTCATTCCCCACAATCTCCAGCTTGCACTTTTCTTTTCTGCTTCTGACTGCCTCCAGTGCAATGCAATGCTTACAGGGAGCCGAGTATTTCCACAGATCATAACAATGGCAGATTTCTGGTGCATCGATCTCCACCGGTTCTGCTTCCATGCCATCGTTTCTTCGCAGCAGCCTTTCCCCGTCCAGGAGCCTCACAATCGGAAAAAGCCTGCGGAAATATTTCATTTCTTTCTGAACCTGTTCTTTTGTTATGCTGACTTCCTGATTCATTCTTTTTTCCTCGCTGCAATATATTACATTTCATTTATTATATTGCGTTTTTTTTGACTTGTCCATATATTACGTTTTTTTGCCTTGTCCATCCCCTCGTGCCTTGGCACATTCTTTTTTATATAGAGACGCTGTTTCCTACACGAAAAAGGCGGAAGCGCCAGATACCTGACAGCTTCCACCCGATTTTTTTCTATATTCTGATTGACGTTCACATTTATTTGCGTCCCTGCAGCGCCTGTGCGATATCTTCTCTCATATCGATAACCGCCTGTCTGGATGCGTCCGCATAGTTAGCCGCACCAAACTGTGCATATTTTTCCTGCTGATATGCTGCAATGATGCCGCGGGAAGAGTTGACAATCGCGCCAAGTCCGTCTTCATTGAAAAAGTGCACCAGATCAGCGCCCTTGCCGCCCTGTGCGCCGTAGCCGGGCACGAGAATGTAGGACTTCGGCATCACCTTGCGCAGCGCCTTGCCCATTTCAGGATAGGTTGCGCCAACAACCGCACCAACATTGCTATATTCGCTGCCCATGCACTCGCTGCCCCATTCGGCAACCTTTTCACCGACGATTTCATACAACGGTCTGCCGTCCACCAGACGATCCTGGAACTCACCACTGCTGGGGTTGGAAGTTTTTACCAGCACAAAAATGCCCTTATTTTCTTCTTTGCAGACCTTTATGAACGGATTGATGCCGTCGGAACCCAGATACGGATTCACCGTTGCAAAATCCTCGTCAAAGGGTGCATAGCTCTTTTCTCCCACTACTACTTTTCCGAGATGGGCAACCGCATAAGCCTCAGAAGTGGAACCGATATCGCCGCGTTTTACATCGCCGATGACAACCAGACCTTTCTCTTTGCAGTATGCGACGGTCTTCTGAAATGCGATCAGACCTGCTACGCCGAACTGCTCATACATGGCGATCTGCGGCTTTACTGCCGGAATCAGATCCGCTACTGCATCCACGATGCCCTTATTGTACTGCCAGATCGCTTCTGCAGCGCCCTTTAACGTCTCGCCGTATTCCGCAAAAGCAGCTTTCTGAATCTGCTCCGGAATAAATTTCATCATCGGGTCCAGTCCGACAACGATTGGAGCATTTGTCTTTTTGATATTTGCAATTAACTGGTCAATCATATCTTTTTCTCCTTTTTGTTTTCCTGGCTTGCGTCAGTTTTCCAAGCTTCTGCTATGGTATCACATTCTGCTTCGGGCAACAAGTCCGGCGACGGGGTCTTCGATCAGTTTTTTGGAAAATACCGCACCTGCGCCGGTCAGAAGCAGCGCCAGAATCAGAAACGCTGCGTTCGGCAGTCCGATCTGTACCCGCACCATACCGAGCCCTTCTAAAATGACGGCATGCACCAGATAAATCTCATACGAATACCGATCCGTCCACAGCACAGCATCCGAAATCCGACCTCCGATTCCTTTCCTGCAGAACCGAAAGCCGCTGCCTGCAAGCAGTAACATGCCAAAGCACCACGACCACCAAATAAACGAATCCGTCTGCGCCCTGCCAAGGGCCAAACCCGCACCTGCTGCCGCAAGCATGCCGATATAGACAAGCAACTGCGCGCCGATACGCCTTCCCGCCTGATGGATCTCCCAGACCAACATACCGAGCAGAAAATAATGCAGGTAATAAAAAATCATCATGTAATCACCGTATCCGGTTTTTACCCACAAATACCGCAGAATCAATGCCAGTACATAGCAGAAAAACGCGCTCGTACAGCCGCGGATCAGGCGCACAAAGACCGGCACAAGCAGATAAAACGCCATAAACAGGCTGATCGTCCAGGTTGCGCTCAGGTTTCCCCAGAAATCATTCGGTGCAGGGATCACGCTGTTTGTCAGGAAAAAATACCGAAGCCAGTACAGGCCCTGCGGGTCTGCCGGAATATCCTTTAAAATCAGCCCGTGCAGCAGGATGTTATAAAGGATCACCCCATAATACAGCGGAAGAATCCGCACCAGACGTTTTTTATAATAGGTCAGCAGTTCTTTTTTCCCAGCCGTCGGGAGCTTTCTGTCACAGCAGGCGAGATAGCCGCTGAGGACAAAAAATAGATACACGCCCGCCGCTCCCTGATTGGCAAGCCACGCGGCTTTTCCCGTCGCTCCCAGCCTCGGTGCAAGGTGGGTGATAAACACTCCGATACAGGCAAGCGCCCTCAGAAGCTGAATGTGTTCGTATTTTTGTTTCATATTCTTCCAATGCTCTGCATCAAAAACCGGAACATTGCTGCGTAGGTTGCACCATCATAATGCAGTCCGTCTGCCTGCGTGGTATATCCGCTGCCCGCCAGAAACACATACAGATTCAGTCGTCCGATTCTGGCATCCAGCCGGTTGTTTAACTGGTTGTTAAAATATTCTACCGCCCAGTTGCGTTTTCCGTATTCGTTTTCCCCGACCGGACCGACCGAGGCGAAGTACACCGTCGCACCTTTCGAAATCCAATCCTGTGCATATCGGTTAATCGTCGTAATATAATCGTTGTGTCGTGACAAATCATTGACGCCGTAATTGAGAATAATCACTGAGCCGGGCGTCATATACTGGTCGACGTCCTTTTTCGCCTGGGCGGTGGAAAGCCAGTCCACGCCACCTCCAAAGCATGCCACAAAGGCCGTACCAGGCCATGCTGCCGTTCCACCGACTGCATTCGCCATCTGTCCCGTGCGGGAGTCCCCGACGAAGATGACGTTGCCGCTGCCCGCCGGAATGGGGGTTTTCTGCGCAGCCTGCGCCTGAGCCAGTGCCGCCTGCTGTACTGTTGCCTGCTGTACTGCTGCCTGCTGCATTGCTGCCTGCTGCGCCAGTGCCGCCTGCTGCGCTGCCAGTGCCGCCGCTGCTGCTTGGGCCTGTGCCACCTGCTGTTTCACCGCTTCCGCCTGTGCAGCAAGCGCTGCCGTCATCGCTACATCCACGCAGACCGGCTGGCAGGCTGTCTGTGTGATATAGCCGATCGCATTTCCATAGACAATCTGGTACATGCCACTTTTCCCGCTGCCGGTCTGCCCGCATACGTTGACCGTCGTGCCGACCGGTAAAATACCAAGTGCTGCAGAGGTTTTATCCGCCTGCTGCGTCACCGTTTTTTCTTCCCCGACGACTGCTGCCATCGTAACCGGCGTCACTTTTTTCCCGGATGCTGCCTGTGCCGTCATCGATATCGACAATCCGAGACAAAGACACAACGCCAGACAGCAGATACGGGCGATCGCGCCGCCAAAAACCGTTTTTCTGATTTTTACACGTTTCTCCATAGTCATTCCCTACATTTCTTTCTAAGCAGCCATGCGACTATACTGTCCTGTCCGTGTGTAGGGCTACCGCGTCTGCAGAAATACCGCTTCCCGCTGTGCCTTTTCATCGTCCGGATACAAAGCAAGGTACTGATCCATCGCAAGCTTCGCTTTATCGTACTGCCCAAGGTATTCATACGCTACCAGTTCGTTGAACATCAGCGACTGCGTCGCCGTATTGCCCTCTACTTCCAGCCCTGCCTGGAACGCTGCAAGCGCCGCTTCATAATCGCCGCCCTTTAATTTGCAAAGCCCGAGCTGATTGTACAAAGACGCGTCCGGCGTTTTGTTCTGCAGGTAGGTGTTATAGACACTCGCCGCATAATTGTAGTCACCGAGCGCCTCATAGGTCTGACCGAGCAGGGACGCTGCTTCCGCACCGCCGTTTTCCTGCGCCTTTTCCAAAGAGGTACGGGCCTGCTCATAATCGCCCAGGTAGTAGCTGATTCTGCCGAGATCGAAATCCGAAATCCGCTTCCTGTCGCCGTCCAGAACATTTTCCAGATAGGATTTTCCAAGATCGTCCTGTCCGTATTTACTGCAGCTGCAGAAAATATCAATCCGGATGTCGTAATCGTTCGGCGCAGCCTCAACCGCCTTGTCAAAATCGGCTTTCGCAGCGTCCATACTGCCCTGCTCCAGCTCCATGGTTCCTTTTAAGTACCAGGCGGTCTTTTCCCCGGGCTTCAGATCCGTGATTGCCTGATAAACATTGATCGCCTTGTCGACCTGTCCGTTCCGATAATAGGCAGTCGCCAGATAATAGTTGATGTCATAATCCATCGCATCCGGACGCGGGCTGCTCTGCCCCAGCGCCTTTTCAAAGCTCGCCGCTGCATTCTCATAATCTGTCATGCCCATGTAAGCCAGCCCCTGCCCTCTGTAAACCTGACGCAGATCCTCTTTATTCAGAGCTGCCGCCTCGAAGCAGGTCAGCGCGCCCTCATAGTCCATCTGCTCCACCAGCGCAATTCCCTGCGAAAGATTGTCCTCCTTCGCAGCACCGCAGCCGGTAAGAAGCGCGCACGCAAGAAGCGCCGTCGCGAACACAATGCAGATCTGTCTATCCTCTCTGTCTTTTTGTTTCTCTTTCTTCACGTTTCCTCCAGTCCGTACGCAAAGCCCCTGTATGCCGTTTTATTCCTGCACCAGAAGGATTTCATCCATGCGAACCCCGCTCTCGCCAAAGAACAGCGTCAGCTGGTTTTCCCCGCTTTCCGTAAAGCTTATCGTTACCGCACGCTCTATGATCTTGTTGTCGGTTCCGTTAAAGGTCGTCGTCTGCTGCAGGACGCCGTTGACAAAAATGGAAACCGGCAGCTGCGCAAACGGATTTTCTCCGGAATGCATTTTAAAAATCATCTGATAGCTGCCTGCTTTGGAGACGTCCAGCAGATACCCGGCGCGCACGCCCTTCTGGGTGCTCAGCTTTGTCAGATCGAGCTTTGTCTCTTTTTCTACTTTCTGACTTGCGATCACATTTCCTGCCATCGCATCCTTTGCCGGATTGTTAATTTCTTCACATACATCAAATTCCCGATCACAGAACCGGTTCATCACCGGAGAACGCATCAGAAAATGACAGATATTCTTTGCATTTCTAACCAGCTGTCCTCTTGTGAGCCGTCCATCTGCCAGGCCCTCCATCGTGTTGTCATTTGCAGAGTTCGAAGCAGAATCCGAAACAACCATGTAAACGTCGTTCTGAGCGCGCACCATCGGAATCGTATTGCTCTGGGAGCCTTCCTCGCCTTCCTCGTTCATCTTCGCCCACCAGTCAGTCATTACCACGCCCTGGTAGCCCCAGTCTTTCCGCAAAATCGTCGTCAGCAGGTCGTAGTTGCCTGCTGTCCAGATTCCGTTGATCGGTCCGTAGGTAGACATAATGCTGTAGGCATGTCCTTCTTTTACTGCGATTTCAAAGCCCTTTAAATAGATCTCGCGCAGCGCACGTTCGGAAACAACGCCGTTTGCATCGTGCCGCTTAAATTCCTGGTTATTTCCCGCAAAGTGTTTAATCGTTCCGGTCACACCATATTTTCCCATGCCCTTTAACTGAGCTGCAGCCATCGTACCTGCCACACAGGGGTCTTCCGAAAAATATTCAAAGTTTCTGCCGTTTAACGGATTGCGATGAATGTTCATGCCAGGCCCCAGCAGCGTATCAATCTGATTCTTGCGCAGCTCCATTCCTTCCATCTCATAAAGCTGTTCCACCAGCTCCGGATTAAAGGTGCAGGCAAGCAGTGTGCCGTTTGGCAGGGAAAAGGCGATGGTTCCGCAGTCCATACGGATTCCGGAGGGTCCATCCGAGCAGCCCGCAACCGGGATTCCAAATGCCTTTAAGGAATCCGTCACACCGCCGAATGCAGATGCAATGCCAGGTGTTGCCTTCGGAGAGCACATGCCCTCTCCCCGGACCAGGCATGCCAGATCTTCGTCCGATAACTGGGATAAAAACTGTTCCAGCGTCACCTTTTTATCACAAACATCCGCTAACTTCCAGCCCTGATCGCCGATGCAGGCCTCTGCCTCCGGACGTTCTGTCCGGATTCTTTCTGCCAAATCGACGCTCCGCAGAGGCGCTGCCTGTTTTCCGATTTCCAGAACCGGCTCTCCGTCTGTGCCCTTTTTGCCCGTTTCGACCGGAACCAGACGCTCATATGGCTGTACCGGTGCAAGCGCCTCTTCCAGTCTGGAAATGACGCACAGCTCGTCTAACTGCACCTCGCAAACCTTTTTCGCGCTGCGGACATCCGTTCCGACATAGATGCCATAAGCGCCCGCTTCCAGCACCCAACAGGATTTCTCCCCGGTTACGCCGCTGTCATCATAGGATGCACTCTTTTCCAGGGAAACGACGAGATTTACCTCCTCCCCCTCTCCTGGTGTAAGCAGCTGCGTCTTGTAAAAGCTGTTTAGATTCCGGACAGGCTTGCCAAGCTTTCCCTGAGGCGGGCAGACATACACCTGCACGACTTCTTTTCCGGCAGTCTTTCCGATGTTTTTAACCAAAACGGTAAGTTCTGCTTTCGTACCGTCTGTTCTTGTATTCAGAACCTCCACGGAAAAATCCGTATAAGACAGACCAAAGCCGAAGGGATAGCTTACTTTTTCCTTTGCAAAGGTTTCAAAATAACGGTAGCCAACGTAAATATCCTCTGCATACACATTGCATACAGCATCTCCAAAATTATCCGTAGACGGATAATCCGAAATATCTGCTGCGATCGTATCGCTCAGCTTACCACACGGATTCACTGCGCCGGTCAGGATATCTGCCGCCGCGTGTCCGCCCTCCTGACCGCCCTGCCATACATACAAAACTGCCTGGGGCTGGTAGCGGTCCACCCATTTCATATCGATGATATTGCCGACATTTAGCACAACGGCAGTCCGTTTGAATGCGCTGCAGACGGTTTTGATCAGTGCCTCCTCCTCTGCTGTCAGCAGATAGCTTCCCGGCTCTGCGCTGTTGTCCATGTCCTCGCCTGCTGTCCTGCCCAGCACAACAACAGCAAGGTCAGAGGATGCTGCCGCTTTCTGTGCAAGCGCCTCGCTGACCGGCATTTCCTTCTGGCTCCAGGGCTCCTGCGCCCAGCCTTCTCCCATATCAAAGGGATTTTCCCGGATCCAGTCCTGATAAACCGCTTCCAGCTCTTCGTTGACAGAAATATCCCTGCATTCCTTTAAGCTATCCAGGATATTTGTCACATAGGGAGCATTTACCATACCGCCCGATCCGGTTCCGCTCTTATAATAGGTAAAGGCAATCCGTCCAAACACGGAAACTGTCTCTCCTTTTCGGATCGGAAGTGCCTCCTTCTCATTTTTTAAAAGAACACATCCCTCTGCTGCCGTCTGTCTTGCCAGGGCAGCGTACTGATCGTAATTCAGTGTAAATCTCATAATGTTTTCCTCCTTTTTTTGGTTCCTGCATATGTAAAACAGAGTCCTGCTCCGCCTGCAGCGGGTTGCACAGACAGCACATCTGTCACATTGTTTTGCGCAGTCCTTTGGGATAATGATTTTTTAAAATCCCGCCTGCCAGCTTTCCCCAGCCGAGGCTGTATCCATCTACGCAGACCAGCTGCCAGCCCTTTTCCCCGTCTTTGGAAAGCGTCATGCCGTTGATCCACTGCCTTGCCTCCTGGCTGTCACCGGAAAGGTTGCAGCAATGCACTGCATCTTTGGGCGAAAGCGAAAGTGCCAGCGCATGTGTCGGTTCAAACCGCCCTTTTTTCATCGTGCCCAGATGCAGTCCCGGACGCAGCACCTTTAAGCCTTTTAAAGCCGGCATGTCCTTTGGTGCAAGATAAAGCTGGTCGCCGAACAATAAAAAGATTCCATCAAACTGCTTCTTCAGGCTTTCTCGTTCAAATTCTTTCCATGCAGCAAAATCCTTGGGCGCAATTCCTTTCTGGATTCCATACAGGCTGCGCGCCCGGTATCCCTCCGGCACTTCCCCTGTTTTTTCAAGCACCGCCAGAAAATGTCCTTCTCCATGCAGCTTATGGGGCCAGAGACGAATGGTCTTTTCCATTCCGTCCGGGACGGGCTCGGTTCCCGCCCAGTTCGGTCTGCCTGGCTCCATACCGTCATAACGGTGCGTCTCTTTTATGGAAAATTCCGGATGCCGCAAAAGGAATCGTGCAACACTGCCTTCATCCTCCTGCATCGCAAACGTACAGGTCGAATATACCAGCCTGCCGCCTTTTTTCAGCATTGCGGCAGCTTCGTCCAGCACGCTGTCCTGCCGCTTTGCACACAGCTCCACGTTTTCGGGACTCCATTCGCTGCAGGCTTCCTCGTGCTTTCGGAACATCCCCTCACCGGAGCAGGGGGCGTCCACCAAAATTTTATCGAAATATTCCGGGAAATAAGCGGACAGTCGCTCCGGGCTTTCGTTCGTCACAACTGCATTGGTCAGTCCCATCCGCTCCACATTTTCCGAAAGAATTTTTGCCCGCGCCGGATGGATCTCATTGCAGACTAAAATACCTTTTCCCTGCATCGCAGCACCGATCTGGGTGCTTTTCCCGCCGGGGGCAGCGCACAGATCCAGCACATAATCCCCCGGCTGTACGTCCAGATATCCGACAGGCGCCATCGCGCTCGCTTCCTGAATATAATAAACACCAGCCTCGTGATACGGGTGCTTGCCCGGTGTATCCTCTTCGCTGTAATAAAAACCGTTTTTCTCCCATGCAACCGGCGTCAGATGAAACGGCGATTTTTCTGTAAATTCCTCCCGGTCCGTTTTGCGCGGATTGAGCCGCAGCGACTGATAATGACCGGATTCATAGCTCTGCAGAAATGCTTCGTATTCCTCTCCCAGCATTTCCTGCATGCGCGTCAAAAACGCGGACGGCAGATTCATAATATTCCTCACTTTAATTCATGATTTATCCTTATCATAAACCAGACGCGTAAACTGCGCAAGATTATTGTTTCCGTTCACCCGCTTCCTCTGTCTCCAAACCCGGTTCGTCCTCCGGCACTTCTTTCACCATGAATCGAATCATGTTTTCCTGAATTTTGCCCATCAGCTTTTCCATCTGCTTCTGTTCCTCGTCCGAAATACCTTCCATGCAGACGCTGTAGAGGTCTTTTTCCACGCGCAGCAGCTCTCCGGAAAGCTTCCTGCCTTCCTCTGTCAGGAGCAAGCGGTTCTTTTCTTTCTTTTCGCTGCTTTTTTCCTTTTTATCCGCCGTGCGCTCTTTTTTCTCCGCTGTGCTTTCTATCCTGTCGGCGGGCTTTTCCTTTGCACTCTTTTCCTTAACCGGCTTTTCCGGCGCGATCAGCTTTTTGCGTTCCAGCTTCTGCATCGCAAGAAACAGCCTCGGCTGTCCGACTCCGGCGATTTCCCCGAGCCTGCGTGCGCTGTAGCAGGCGCTGCACTGGGCGAGGGCACACAGCAAAAGCGCCTCATCCAACGTCAGCATATTTTTCTGCGCCGCCAGATCCAGCTCATATTCATACAGCCTGCGGAACCGGTACTGCCCGATCACTGCGCCGTTTCCTTCCACTTCTTCCCGGGTAATCCGCCTGCGCTCTTCCCCCAGCTTCTTGCTTCCCGGAAGTACGCCGCCGTCCTTTGCCGCAGCCCATAAAAAGCTGTAGACCTGCAGCCGGATATCGGCATAATCCTTATCCTCGTAAACGTCTTTATAAAACTCGTTATAATACTCGAAAATGTTGCTCTTCATCCGCACCGTATTCGTGATGCTCGCTCCCTGGCTGACCAGGCTGCCGCGGCGCTTCAGATAATAATAAATCGGCACCTGCAGGGCAAAAAAACTCTCCGCATGGCGGATATATTCCAGATTAAACAAAAAGTCCTCACACCAGCTGATGGAGGTATCCATCCGGATATGATATTCTTCGATGATGCTCCTGCGGTACATTTTGTTCCAGAGTACGCCGTAATAAAAATCCGCCGGATTTTCAATCATATAGGAAGCAAACTCCTGACGGCTCATCACCTTGTCCTCTTCGATGTCGCCCTTCTGCGCCAGCCTTTCCCCGGAAACCCGGTAAAAGTCGGAAATGACCATGTCGCAGTTATATTCCTCCATCGAACGCACCAGAAGCCTTGTCGCCTCCGGCACGATCCAGTCGTCGCTGTCCAAAAACTGAAGAAACGTTCCCCGCGCCAGCTCCAGTGCCTGATTTCTCGTATCCGACACGCCGGAATTTTCTTTATGGATTACGCGCACGCGGCCATCCTGCTGTGCATAGGCGTCGCAGATTTCGCCGGATGCATCCTTACTGCCGTCATCCATCAAAAGCAGCTCAAAGTCGCGGTAATCCTGACTTAAAATGCTGTCCACACAGCGTTTCAAATATTCCTGTGCATTGTATACAGGAACAATAATGCTTACCTTCGGTTCCATACTTCCTCCTGTTTTGAATTGGTTTCCTCTGTTTTCAGATATTTCTGCTCCATATCTTTTATCCGTCTGCTGCACGGTTCATGCAGATTTTCCGGTATTCCCGCGGGGATATCTGCATCCGCCGCTTAAAAATCTGATTAAAAAATTTTATGTCTTCATAGCCGACTCTGCGGGCGATCTCCACCACCCTCAGATCACTTTCTTCCAACAGTTCGCAGCTTTTTTCGATGCGGACATTCTGGACATATTCGCGCAGCGTCACCCCGGTTTCCTGCTTAAACCGCCTGCTGATATAGGCAACGCTGTAATGCTTCTGCTCACAGAATGTTCCCAGCGTCAGGCTGTCCTGATAGTTCCCGTTTACATATTCCAGCACTTCCTGCACAGACGTACTGTAGGGGCGCTCGTTTTCCGGTTCGATCAGCCCGCGCAGCGTCAGAAGCAGGATTTCCAGAAGCTTGAACCGAAGCAGCGGATAACATCCGACTTTTTGCTCCTGATATTCCAGAAGCATTTCCTGCATCAGCTGCCCTACCTGTCCATCCCGGTCGTGAAACACTCTGGCAAACTTCGCCTGCCCAAGTGACATCCGGTAATATTTTAACAGACAGCCCTGCAACAGCTGGGAAAAACTCCGGCAGCCCTGCAGTGTTTCATCCACCGTCTCCGGCAGAAACAGACAGTTGATCAGCGTCAGATTTTTACAGTTCTGAAATCCATGGAGACAGCCGTAATCCACAAAAAAATAATCGCCTGCAGAAATGGTTTTCCCTTCGTTTTCCAGCGTATGCTCCGCTGTCCCACCCGTGATGTATGCCAGCTCAAAAAAATTATGGCCGTGCATTTCAAGATCCTCCTGACAAAACGGCATCATAATGAGTTTTTCCGCTTTCCTGTTCTGATAGAACTGGAATTCTGTAATCTCCCCTCGGAACATAAAGACAAGTTCACCCCCATTTTCAGTCAAAATCAGGTGCTTTTCTTTAGGCTACTATCTGTTATCATAAAAGTCAAGACGAACCAAAACAAGGAGGGTATGTTTATGATTCCAAACGCAAAATGGATTCGTCCGGCACAGACAACAGGAGACGTCTGCCCGGTCTATTCCAAACAGTTTTCTCTTTTTTCTTCTCCCAATCAGTCGTTATCTTCTGTTGCGCACGCAACACTTTCTGTTACAGCAATGGGAGTTTATGAAGCATCTTTAAATGGAAAACGCATCGGCGATTTCGTCCTTGCTCCCGGCTGGACATCTTATCGCCACCGTCTGCAGGTGCAGACCTATGATGTTACCGAACTCCTTTCTTCGGAAAACGAACTTTCCATCCTCGTCGGAAAAGGTTGGTACCGCAGTCCGCTTGCCTGGCCCGATGAAGCGCACCGTCAGCAAAAAGCACAGATTTCAGCCGGACTGATCGCACTTTTGACGATTACCTATACAGACGGCAACACGCAGCTTCTCCCGACCGGAGCAGACTGGTCGGCATATGAAAGCAATGTCCGTTTCAGTGAAATTTATGATGGCGAGACCTACGACGCGGCATTTGATCCGTCCTCTGCTCCAATTGCAATCGAGGAATTTGACGGTCCGTCCGATACGCTGATTGCCCAACAGGGCGAAAAAATTACCGAACAGGAGCGTATCATGCCTGCGCGGATCTTCACTACGCCCGCCGGGGAAACTGTCATCGATTTCGGTCAGGAAATTACCGGTTATGTCGAAGTTTCTTTAGACGCCCACGCAGGCGACTGTGTTGAGCTTTCCCATGCGGAAGTTCTTGACAAACACGGAAACTTTTATACAGAAAACTATCGCGCTGCCAAAGCGAAATTTTTATATTTCTGTAAAGAAGGATTCCAGACCTGGCATCCGAAGCTGACCTTCTTTGGCTTCCGCTATATCCGTGTCGATCACTTTCCCGGTGGAGCGGATGCAGTACGTCCGGACATTTTTACCGCAGTTGTCGTCTGCTCCGACCTGCAACGCACCGGTTTTCTTTCCAGTTCAAATCCGCTGTTAAATAAGCTGTTCGACAATATCATCTGGGGACAGAAAGGCAACTTTGTCGATGTCCCGACCGACTGCCCGCAGCGCGATGAACGTCTCGGCTGGACAGGCGATGCGCAGGTGTTTATCCGCACCGCCTGCTACAATTTCGATACGGAAGCATTTTACCGCAAATGGCTTTCGGATCTTGCCGCAGACCAGTATCCGGACGGTCATGTAGACCACGTCATTCCTGCCATACTCGAAAATCAAAAGAGCAGCGCAGCCTGGGGCGACGCAGCCTGTGTCTGCCCGTGGGAACTTTATCTGGCATTCGGCGATGCAAACATTCTGCGCAGCCAGTTTAACAGTATGAAAAAATGGGTGGGCTATATCACCTCCTCCACCACGACCAAAAACCTCTGGACCGGAGGAGAACACTACGGCGACTGGCTCGGTCTGGATGCACCGTCCGGCAGCTACAAAGGTTCTTCTGACGAAGACTTAATCGCTTCTGCTTTTTATGCGCATTCCACGGAGCTGGTCATGAAAGCCGGTAACGTGCTTGGCGAAGATGTTTCGGAATATGAGACGCTCTATAAAAATATCGTTGCCGCCTTCCAGGAAACCTGGCCGGTTTACCACACGCAGACCGAATGCATCCTCGCCGCCCATTTCCACCTGGCAAAAGACTGTCAGGCCGCAGCAGATCAGCTTGCAAAGCTCGTTACAGACGCCGGTGTGCAGTTAAAAACCGGCTTTGTCGGAACGCCTTACCTGCTCCATGTACTTTCGGACTACGGCTATGTCTCCCTCGCCTGGTCACTTTTGCTGCGGGAAAACTATCCTTCCTGGCTTTATCCGATCACAAAAGGCGCAACGACTATCTGGGAGCACTGGGACGGTATTATGGAAAACGGCGATTTCTGGACCCGCGACATGAATTCCTATAATCATTACGCTTACGGCGCAGTCGCTGACTGGGTATATGGAAACGCCGCCGGAATCCGTCCGCTTGACGGCTATCCCGCCTATGAAAAGATTTCTGTCTCTCCGCTTCCCGACAAACGCCTCGGCTGGCTTTCCTGCTCCTATCGCTCCCGCCATGGTCTGATCCGTTCCGACTGGAAACTGCAGGGCGATCAATGGAGATACGAAATTGAAACGCCGGTTGATGCAGTCATCACGATTGCCGGGCAGAAACATGAAGTTGCTCCCGGAACGTGGATCTTCTTCAGTGCGGTAGAATAAACAGTGAAACTCGCAGTCTGCAGCTGCGTGGAAAAAATGCCCCGGGCTGGCGATCGTGTCACCGCTGCCCGGGGCAATCTTGTACTCTATTCTACGCCTTCCAACAGCTCCAGATAATTTCCCTTGTCGATATGCATCATTGAGATCTGGTTTTTGTGGCGGCGGAAGCCATACACACAGTCCACGTTGCGGATCAGGGACTGTAAGCGTTCGTCAGGCACGCAGACAATCAGCTGAAGATCCATCTGCCGGGCATATTTTAAGCAGACCGCACTTCTCTCCTGGTCCATTTTGGAAAAGGCCTCGTCCAGAAGCACCAGCTTAATTCGACTGTCGCGGTTGGTCTGCTGCATGTAAAGCATCGCAAAACCGGCAAGCAGTGCGACGTATTTCGGATTCTGACCCTCACCGCCGGAATCGCGGCCCGCCATGTCGTCCACGAAATTCTCACGGATCACGTTTCCGTCTGCATCCGTAACCTGCTCATACATGGAAAAGGACAGATAATTGCGGTAATCCGCATACTGCTCCATTTCCCGGCGGTGCTGCTCCAGCACCCGCTCATCGTCGTCCTTTACCGGCATGAACTTGTCTGTCAGCAGCCTGATCTTTGTTTCGTATTTCTGATAAAAGCTGTCCTCTCCAAGGGACAGCTGCCCCTCGAAGCCGTCATTATCCAGGTTCTTGCTGTCTAACTCCGGTGCCATGAGCATGTCGTAAAACTGACCGTTTTCATTGTAGGCAGGCTCGATTTTAATCTGGTAAATACTATCAGAGAAGTTCGTCTTTTTCAACAGGCGGTTGATCTCCGCAGCGTGCCGCTTTGCCGCCTTAATGTCGCCGTGAATCGTTGCGATCACATTCTCCCGCAGGCTGCGGTAAATGAAATCGCATTGTTTTTCAAACTCTGTCCGATACTGGGGCTCAAAATCTGTCTCATACTGGGAAAGCAGCTGCTCATAACCCTCATTGGATTTCTCCGAGCCGGAAAATCCGCTGGAGGGATACTGCAGGATATAGGCGTTTCTTGCCCGGGACAGCTCTTCTGTCTGCTCCTGCTCCTTTTCACAAAGTACTTCTATCTCCGCATTTTTCTGGGCCCTGACCGCGCCGGAGGATCGTTTGGACAGCGCCTCCTGCACCATTGCGGTGATCTCCGGCTGCTGTGTATAACCGACAGACGCCTCCTTTAATGCTGCGTTTTTGGACTGCAGCTCCGTGCGGATGCGCTCCTGATTACCGGTCTGCTGTGCAATTTCGTTCTGCATACCGGATATTCTCTTTTTCAGCTCGCTGCGTTTTTTGCGAAGCTCTGCTTCTTTTTCTTCCAGCTCCTTATATGCACCCATCCGCAGACCTTCGATGGTTGCTTTCGTCTCCTGTGTTTCCAAAAGCACGGCTTCCAGCTCCTGCGCTGCCCGAGAAAGGCTTTCCAGATACGCCGGCTCTTCTTTCAGACTCTCCATCTCCCGGACCGCCTTCAGACCGTCCGCCATGCGCTTTGCTTCTTCCAGCTCTTTTTTCAGATGCTGCGCATCTACTTCATAGTCCTGCTGCCGTGCGCGGGAAACCTTGCTTCCGATGCACGCGCCGACGGTATAATCCCGTTTTTTCAGATGCCGGAAAATAAAATTACTGTAGGAATAACAGTCCGGTGTCACACCGTCTTTGGCGCTTCGCAGCTCCTCCACCGTGCGGCATTTCATAATCCGTCCCAGATAGCGTTTTAAGCAGCTGTCTGCAAAGGGCTCGACCGCCCGCACAGCCTCGTATAACGAACCCTCCTCCGCCCTCGGATTGCTCTTTGTGACCGCCTCAGAATGAATCAGATCGATTTCCTCAAACTGCCCCATCTCCCGGAAGGCTTTTGCTGCATCCGCCGCGACCTTCGGCTCTGTAATCAGGCTCAGCTTCAGACGTCCCAGACGTCCTTCTACCGCATTTTTCCATTCCTCATCCTCAACATCGAACAGGTCTGCAAAAATCCACACCTTGATTGTTCTTCCATACAGTGCAGAAAGCTTCTGCTCCAGGGCAGCCCGTGCCTCTGTCAGCACCTCCGGATAGGATTTGCGGTTGTTTTTCATATCGTCCAGAAGCTTTTGCTTTTCCTTCAGGTCTTTGGACAGCTGCCGCTCCTGCTCGTGATAGGTTTCGTACTCTTCCTCGATATTCTGGCGTTCCTCTTCCAGACGGCTGCGCAGCTCCAGACACTGCGCCTGTGTCACCGGTCCAGTGCAAAATGCGCCAATCAAATTCAGCAGCCGGTTGCTGATATAGTCCGCAACGATCTCGTCGCTCTCCCATCGCCGCAGTCCCTGCAGGATTTTGCGCCACTGTGCCGCGTTATCCGCCAGCATCCGGCTTCTTTTTTCCAGCTCTTCCAGACGCTCCTGACGGTTGCCAAGGTCGCTGCTCTTTAAGTCCGCACTGACAAGGATCAGCTCGTTTTCCAGCTGGGCAGACAGGGCTTCCAGCTCTTCTTCCTGCTGCCGAAGCTCCCGCAAACGCTCCTGTGTCCGATCCTGATCCTGTAAAAGGGCGTCGATCCGGTTCTTCAAATCCTCAATGTCGATACAGCGGATCACCGCCTGCTGCTTTACGATATCCGCACGCGTCATCGTCAGCTTTTGTCCGGCTTCCCGCACCTTTTTAAGCATTCCGATCTTGTTTTCCAGCACATCGATCTTTTCTTTGATGTCCCGGTAAGCGCCCAGCTGTTCGCTGATCGTTTCAATGGTGTCTCCCTCGCTTTTTGGGAACATGTAATCCCGGATAAACTGTCCCGTCCCGTTGGACATTTTCAGCGCGATCGCACTTTTTTCCATGGTCATAAAACGATTCCCGTCAATGTAGCCAAGGATCTGGTCATACAGCGTGCTGATATACGCCTCCCGGGACGGATAAATGCGGTTTAACTCTGTCCTGCCGCCCTTTGCCGTCTCCTTCATCCGCGTCTCTGTCAGTGCCCGGATCTCCTGGTTCGAATAAGGATAGCCCTCTGCCGTCAGATACCCGCCCTCCGGCATTTTTCCGAGATGACTGAAATAAACGAACTTTCGTATTTCAGAATCGTTTTTCCGTACTTCAAAAGCAATTCCCATGCAGACATACTGCTTTGTCCCGGTATCCTGCAGCTCCAGGACGATCTGGGAGCAGAAATCCTGTCCTTCGCGGTTTGCCGTGCCGTCCTTTTGTTCGCCGCGCAGATAGCTCAACACGCTTCGTCTGTTTTTGGCGTCGTCCGCCGCTTTATTTAAAAAACTCGGAGAAAAGCTGCCGTATAAAATCACCTGAATCGCATCCATGACCGTGGATTTTCCCGAGCCGCTCTTGCCGGAAAACAGGTTCACATATTCGTGAAATTCCAGAATCTTATGGTTGATTCCGCCCCAGTTATTCAGACACATCCGGGTAAAGATCTTCTTCGCCTGTTTCACGTTCCTCTTCTCCTTCCGTCGTTTTTTCTTCTGCGTCATCCCGATAACGCTGTACCAGCTCGTTAATTGCCAAGGACGAGCAGAAAATATTCACCGTACCGTAAATATAGATCGGCGTCTGATCCTCTACGTTCAAAATCGCCCCCGGCAGCTCGATCATCTGGTGGGTTTTCATCAGATTTAGCGCAGCCTGCCAGTCCTGTGCGTTCAGTTTCCCCGGAAGCAGTCCGGTATTTCTGCCGTATTCCCGGATTTCCGCCAGGGTCGTCACCGTCGCATGCAGTCCCTCGCCCATGATTTTATCCCGGTAAATCAGCTTTAACAAAAGCAAAAGCTTTGTCGTCGTCAGGCTCATTTTTTCCATCGCTGCACCGTCGCCTGTGATCCGGAACAGATGATCCTGCGGGTCGTGCACCAGCTCACAGCCCATCACAGAAAGATAGTCCGCAATAAATTCCCGGTGCTTTAAACAGACCTGATAGCGCCCATTATCCCGGGCCGTCAGCGTCACCGGATCGTATTTTACCTGTAAAATACAGGTCTGACGAAGCAGCTCCTGTATGGTTCTTCGAATCGCCTCCACCTCGGCGGGGGTGCGTTCCTCCAGATATGAAAACATGTATCAATTCTCCGTTTCGTCTATACTAAAACCGGTGTAGGAAAAGCCGTCCTTCTGATGGATTTCCTCCTGCAGCAAAATCCGGTCTTCCTCCTGTCTGCTCTGGGTCGCCTCCTGCCAGATAAACAGAAGCTTTTCCAGATCCTCTGCCGACTGCACCGTATCCTCCAAAACCTGAAAAACTCCGTTCTTCGTATG
>ENA-OPCB01000557-OPCB01000557.1-human-gut-metagenome-genome-assembly--contig:-NODE-557-length-24275-cov-5.697069_pt1 | contig 24275 bp, 28 predicted proteins | sample MGYA00241561_ERZ501473 | MGnify/ENA primary metagenome ERZ501473 (study PRJEB25962, sample SAMEA2042519) | human gut metagenome | biome: human gut; feature: human-associated habitat; material: faeces... | reverse complement strand
TTATCAGAATAGATGTGGCACATCATATGTAATTATAAAATCCCGGAATCTGCAGGTAAGCGGATTTCCGGGATTTTTAATAGTGTCAGGCCCCAATATGTCTGTATTTACACGATGGTATTCGTATGTAACATAAATCAATGACAGATTCGGTGATTATTAAGATAGTCTGCGATTTTGGTTAAAAGATTGTGAACTATGACGATATATACTATATAGCATAGAGTTAATTCAAAAGGATTTAGAATGTATTATTAAGAATATAATAGATAAAAAGATATTGAATATATATGCATGGTAAAATAACTTTGGAGTTGCAAAGGAGTGTGATGATATGAAAAAAATGATAGGAATGATAATCTTGCTGCTTTTGATGATGGGGGTGGTCGGCTGCAACGGAGAAACAGTCAGTATCGAGTTTCCTTTTGAAGTTGGAGAAGTTGAAAATATCGAAATGTACCACTATACGGGGGTACCTGCATCAGCAGAAAAGAAAGTAGTCGTTGCAGAAACTGACATAACAGACTTGTATGATAAGTTTGAGGACTTGCCATTGATGGAAAAGCAAGTTGAGGAGACCACGGGAGGGGATGTGACCAGTTTTCGATTTAACCTTTCAGATGGGACAAGCTACGAACTGATTTATGCCTGTAATGGAGTCAAGAACGGAAATCTAAAATCTTCCACGGGCAATTTTGAATACTTTACAAGATCAGATATTGGCTCATATTGGTCAAATCTTGACCTTGAAGCAGTTCCAGTTGAAGAAAATGAATTGCCGAAGCTGACAAATTAATTCTTATTTAATGAAATTGGTAAATCGAAGTTTAAGGAGCAAAGATATGAATACTATTGTACAGCTGTTTCCTCTTGAATGTAGCGATAGAGAACAGTTTATTTTGGATAATCAGGAAGCCTTTAATTATGGTGCGATGGAAGAATTCGGACTTAGAGATGACCACTTTGAGGAAGAGGGTCAAATCATATCACGGGATACGATTGAGCAGTCCATTGACGGCGGAGAAGCCTACCGTATCGTACTGGACGGTCAAAAAGTCGGCGGCATAGTGATCAAAGTTGACGGTGAAAAAGGCGACCTTGATCTTCTTTTTGTTTCTCCAACTGCCCATAGCAAAGGCATCGGATATGCCGCTTGGTGCGCTGTTGAAAAACTACATCCTGAAGTGAATGTATGGGAAACGGTCACTCCGTATTTTGAACAGCGTAATATTCATTTTTATGTTAATCGTTGCGGCTTTCACATTGTGGAGTTTTTCAACAAATATCACCCAGATCCAAATGATCCGGAAATGTGCGCCGAAGAACTGGACAAGCAGTTCCCGGACGGAATGTTCCGGTTTGAAAAGGTCATTAGGTAAATTAGGATTTGATAATTTCTTTCTTGGTTTCCGTTGCGGCTGGTAGTTAGCTCCTACATCTGCAAATGGTTAGACGGAGACGACAGTGACAACTAGCCTAAAGAAAGCCCCAGAGGTGACGCTCTGGGGCTTTCAATTTGTGTACCGCTTGGATACAATCTCTTTCTTAGCTACCGCCATTATAGCATATGTAAGTTGCCTTTTCAATATACATTTTTTTTATTATTTTTGGCATATAAACCGTGAACTATTTTTTCTTTTTTCATAATAGTACCATTATGGTATAATAGAAACATTAAAATCGAAGTTTGTGAGTTTTTGAATTCAACACAAAATCCTCTTTGTGTTGTTCAATTTTCCTCCCGTTGATAATATCATAGAATCATCAAATAAAGGAGGCAATGAGCCATGAATACAGATAAAATTTATGCAGAACAGCTCGCTAACGAGTATGCACCAAAAGACACCTCAAAGGTTGTCGCACTTCGCAAACTGGATACGAAAGCAAAACTTCCAGCTAGCATTTTCGCCTATACATTTGGAATTATCGCTGCTCTGGTGACGGGTATAGGGATGTGTTTTTCTATGAATGTAATTGGCAATGGAACGAGTACAATGTTTGTGCTTGGTGTGATTATTGGAATTATCGGGTTAATGGGAATGGGAATTAACTATCCTGTTTACAGGAAAATGCTGGCAAAAGGAAAACAAAAGTATGCTTTTGAAATCATGGAACTGGCAAAAGAAATCAGCGAGAAATAAGCTGTGGAACGGACAAAGATGATTTTTAAGAAGGTGGAAAGTATTGAATAAATCGGAAAGTAAGTATTTTGCAACTGCTGTGAGAATGGATGAAGCATTTTTGAGACTTCTGGAGAAAAAGGATTTTGCTTATATTACAGTAAAAGAATTGTGTGAAACGGCAGGTGTCAACCGATCCACCTTTTATCTACATTATGAAACAATGGCAGATTTGCTCTCGGAAAGTGCCCAGTATATGAATGAACAATTTCTGACTTATATGAACAGGAATACAGAAACATTTGTCACAAAAATGAAAGAGTGTCCATTGGATGAATTATATCTTGTTACACAAGAGTATCTGACACCATATCTTAATTATATCAAAGAGCACCAACGATTATTTCGCACTGCAATGGAACACTACGTTATATTAGGAATGGATAGAAGCTATGAACGAATGTTTTGCCATGTATTTATACCGATACTGGAACGGTATGGAGTACCTAAAAAGGACAGGCATTATATCATGGCATTTTACATTCATGGGATTATGGCGATTATTTCGGAATGGCTGAGAACGGATTGTGATGATTCCATTGAATATATAATAAAGGTGATTCAGCAGTGTGTAAAACGACGCAGGGAGAAAAAATGAAAGTAGGTATTTATTTAGGAAAAGAGCATATAGAAATTCGAGAATTGCCGTTACCAGAGGTTGGAAAAGATGATGTGCTGATACAAAATCTCTATTCCAGCGTTTGTGGTACAGACGTTGCCGTGTTTTCACACGGTCCGAATACAGGGCATAAAGTTACGGTCGGCGGTGAGTTTGGACATGAGACAATATCCCGTGTGGTTAAAGTCGGAAAGAATGTCACCGATTTTACCGTGGGGGAACGGATATATCCGTATCCTCGTTATGCGAAAGATGATACAAAACGAGCCGGGACCATTGGTGGATTTTCAGAATATATTCTTATTCCGAATGCCAGACGCAATTATTCGCTTTATACTGTTGATGAGCGTATCTCCGACAAGCTTGCAAGTCTGATAGAACCTTTTACTGTTGGCTGCCGTGCTGCTCGCAGAGGTATGATTCCCTGGGGAGAGGGAAAATATGTTTCAGGGCAAAATGCGGTAGTTTTTGGAAGTGGAACCATCGGCATTGCTGCTGCGGTTGCATTTAAATACTTTGGGATGAAGAAGGTCATGGTTTGCGATTTTTCCGATTTTCGGTTAAATCTGGCGAAAAAGCTGGGCTTTGAGATTTGTAATCCTGCAACAGAAGATTTCAGTAAAAGATCCAAAGAATATTTCGGTATTGCCATGTCTTTAAATGGTGCGACTGCCGACATTGACTGCTGGCTGGATGCCGCTGGTGCAGAAAACATATTAGATGATTTTCTACATCTCGGAAAAATTGAGAGCCGATTTGTCTCTGTCGCAGTAAACAATAAACCTCGCAATATCGACCTGCTTTACATGACCTATGCACAACAGAGCATTATTGGTTCTGGTGGCTATATGCCAGAGGATGTATGGGATGTACAAAAAATCATGGCAAGTGGAAAATGGGAGTTAGAGAGTATCATCACTCATGAGTTTCCATTGGATAAGCTGGAACAGGCAATCCGAACAGCAGGTGATGTAGAACACGCTGGAAATGTAGTTGTGAAAATGAAAAATTGAAGTAGTTCGATGACTTTAAATTTGAAAAATTTAATGGTGTCAGGAACCAATGTGACCCAAGACATATTTGTCTAGTAATGTAAATACGGCATTTTCTCGCTTTGTGTCGTGTTTCATATTTACATATTAGGTTATTCTATTGATGAAGGGAGGGAGCATAAATGAATCAAAAAAAGATAGGAAGTTTTTTGAAAGAGCTTCGCAAAGAGATGGGAATCACACAAGAAGAATTTGCCGAAAAATTAGATGTATCTAGTAGAACGATATCTCGTTGGGAAACAGGGGCTAATATGCCGGACATCAGTTTATTGGTTAACATAGCGGAAATTTTTAATGTAAGTATTCCTGAAATCATCAATGGAGAAAGGAAAAGCGAGATTATGGAAAAAGAAGTAAAAGAAGTTGCAGAAGCAATGTCTAATTATGCAGGTGCAGAAAAGTCAGTAATATTAAAGAGAGTAAAATTGATAAGTATTATAGGGCTAATATCTTTAGTTATAGGATTAGTTATGGAAGCAATTAATTATGATTCTATGATTCCGATATACGAGTGTATGAAAGGAACATGTTTAGGCTTAGGTGTTGGAGCGTTGGCTACAATGGTTCTTTATACAACAGGTATACTTGAAAAAATAAAAAATAGAAAGTCGAAACAAATGAAAATAGTAGCAATTTTTGGTTCCGGAATAATAGCAATATGTATTATTGTATCTTTGATATTAACAATTATTGAATTCTTGAGTTAGAGATAAACATAAAATTGAAATTTTTCTGTACGATACACAGATAACTTCTAGTTGTTTAAACTTCCCTATAATTTAATAGAGCAGACGGCATTTTAGTTATGCTGTCTGCTCTATTATAATATATTCGCGACTATTCAAAAGTCCTGCTAATTTACCATCATCTTTTCAATTGTTCCACCGCACAGCACATGCCCATCCTGATAGAATACCGCTGCCTGGCCCGGTGTCATGGCGCGCTGTGGCTCGTCAAATACGCATTTTATCATGCCGTTTTCCATAGGGGTAAGTGTACAGTCAGCTCCCCTGTGAGAGTAGCGTACCTTTCCTATGCTGCGGGTGTCCGGTGTGATGTGCTCCTGTGCCATATAGTTTATATCGCTGATATAACAGGTGTCTGAGAAAAGTGCCTCATTTGTGCTGATTACGACCTCATTTGTTGCCGGACGCAGCTCCTTCACGAATAAAGGCGTTGCGGCTGTAATTCCAAGCCCCTTGCGCTGTCCGATAGTATAGTGGATGAGGCCCTTATGACGGCCTAGAATATTGCCCGATTCATCCACGAAATTTCCCGGCTCATAGGTTTTGCCTGTCTCATTCTCGATGAATGAGGCATAGTCGTGATCCGGCACGAAGCATATGTCCTGGCTGTCGCTCTTGTGCGCCACAGGCAGTCCGGCTTCCTCTGCGATACGGCGGATTTGTGGCTTTTCATACTCTCCCACAGGCATCAGCGTGCGACGAAGCTGCTCCTGTGTCAGATTGTAAAGCGCATATGTCTGATCCTTTTCCGCTGTGACTGAGTTGGCTATGGTGTATCTGCCGTTTGGAAGCTGTGCTATGCGAGCATAATGGCCTGTTGCTATATAGTCTGCTCCTATCTCGAGCGAGCGGTGAAGCAGCGACTCCCATTTCACATAACGGTTGCAGGCGATACACGGATTTGGCGTGTATGCGCGCTCATATTCGGACACGAAATAGTCTATGACGTATTTCTTGAAATCAGCCTTGAAGTTCATCACATAATACGGAATATCAAGCACTGCTGCCACTCGTCTGGCGTCCTCAACTGCGGATAGCCCACAACAACCGCCCTCCTGTGACTGTTTAAATACGTCCTCATCCTGCCATATCTGCATTGTGACTCCGATGACATCGTATCCCTGTTCCTTTAATAAATATGCCGCTACTGACGAATCCACTCCGCCCGACATTCCTACTACAACCTTCTTTTTCATTAATAGTCTTCCTCAGGCGCCTCTTCCTTCTCGCTGATATCGTTTACAGGCTTCTCAAGTCCCTCGATCTTGATACCGTTTTTCTCTGCGTAATCCCAAAGTGCTGCATGGATTGCCTCCTCTGCGAGAAGTGAGCAGTGTACCTTTACAGGTGGAAGTCCGTCAAGTGCCTCCATAACTGCCTTGTTTGTAACCTCAAGTGCCTCCTGGATTGTCTTGCCCTTTACGAGCTCTGTTGCCATACTGCTTGTTGCAACTGCTGCGCCACATCCGAAGGTCTTGAATTTGGCCTCCTGAATAATGCCGTTGTCATCTATATCCAGATACATTCTCATGATGTCTCCGCACTTTGCGTTTCCTACTGTGCCGACACCACTTGGATTCTCCATCTCTCCTACGTTTCTTGGATGGTTAAAATGGTCCATTACCTTTTCACTGTATGCCATGTCCTTAGTTCCTCCTAATTTTCATGTATATATTAATGATGTGATAGTCACTATAATTTCTAACCTGATCATTTATGCCTCAGATTTGCCGTTTTTCTTTACGAAATCCTCGTATAACGGTGACATGCTTCTGAGCCTTGCTATGATTTCCTTTAACTTGTCCACTGTATAGTCGATATCCTCAAGAGTGGTCTTCTCTGATAATGTAAGACGCAGTGAGCCGTGTGCTATCTCATGTGGCAGTCCTATTGCAAGGAGCACATGTGATGGGTCGAGTGAGCCTGATGTGCAGGCTGAACCTGAGCTGCCGCATATGCCTGCCTGATCAAGCAGGATAAGCATTGACTCTCCCTCGATAAATCTGAAACAGAAGTTTGCATTGTTTGGCAGTCTGTCTGTTCTGTGTCCATTTAAACGTGTATATGGAATCTCACTTGTCACTCTCTCGATGAGGTGATCTCTGAGCTTTGTCTCATATGCGCTGCGCTCTGCCATGTTGGCCTTTGCAAGCTCTACTGCCTTGCCGAGTCCTACGATACCCGGCACATTGTGTGTTCCCGCACGTCTCTGGCGCTCCTGTGCTCCGCCGTGGATAAATGAGCGGATTTTTACGCCCTTTCTGATATACATCACGCCGATGCCCTTTGGTCCGTTGATTTTGTGACCGCTGGCGCTGAGCATGTCGATATGCATATCATCTACATTAATCGGAATATGTCCGAATGCCTGAACCGCATCTGTGTGGAACAAAATGCCATGCTCCTTTGCTATCTCTCCGATCTCCTTAAGCGGCTGGATGGTACCAATCTCGTTGTTTGCCGCCATAACTGAGATAAGGATTGTGTCAGGTCTGATGGCTGCCTTCAGCTCATCAAGCTTGATTTTTCCGTCCTCATCAACACCCACATATGTCACCTCAAAGCCATGCTTCTCAAGCCACTGTGCTGTGTGAAGAATTGCATGATGCTCGATGGCTGATGTGATGATGTGCTTTCCTTTTGCGGCATATGCCTCTGCTGTGGCCTTTAATGCCCAGTTGTCGGACTCGCTGCCGCCGCCCGTGAAATATATCTCATCCTTCTTGGCTCCGATAAGGTCTGCGACCTCTCCTCTGGCATGATCCACTGCTCTTTCTGCCTCATCTGCAAAGCTGTATATAGCTGATGGATTGCCGTAATGCTCTGTAAAGTAAGGAAGCATTGCATCCACAACCTCCGGATATACCTGTGTGGTTGCCGCATTATCCAAATAAATTAATCTGCTCATCTATGATAACCTTCTTTCTTTATATGACATAATTTCCATTCTTCTCGTTCTGCCAGTCTACCAGATCCTGCAAGGTGATATTGTCAACCACACCTGAGATTGCATCATTGATCTTCTTGTACACAATAGATGTGACGCACTGCTGCTGTCTGTCGCAGACTATCTCGTCATCCTCTATACATGCTACCGGCGCAAGGCTACCCTCAGTCTGTCTGAGAATCATGCCGACTGTGTAGTTCTGCGGTTCCATCTTCAGCATGTAGCCGCCCTGGGCGCCTCTGACACTTCTGACGTAGCCCGCCTTGTTTAAAATGGATATAATCTGTTCAAGATATTTATCTGAAATATCCTGTCTCTTCGCTACATCCTTCAGGCTGATGGGTGAACCAGTGTTGTTCTCTGCAAGATCCATCATAAGGCGAAGAGCATAACGTCCTTTTGTTGAAATTTTCATTTATAGCACCTCTGTTTCATTTCCTACTGTTTTACTATACATTCAGAAATCGCCTTTGTCAAGCCGAAAAACAGAAATCATTTCATTTGTCAGGCTTAATTCCTCTAGGGATGTAGGTATTTCTTCTCTTGACACCCATTTTGCCATCGAAAGTTCCTGCATGTCAACCTCAATCTCATCTGTTCCGTCAACTTCACAGAAATATCCCGCTAGTATATTGTCGGTAAAGCCCCACGGCTGCGATTTGTAGTATCTGATGTTTTTCACACGCAGTCCTGTTTCCTCCATGACCTCACGGCGCACAGTCTCCTCAAGCGACTCACCTATCTCGTTAAAGCCTGCCACAAGTGCGTACTTTTTATACTCCCTGCCATTGTATTTTGTCAAAAGCAGCTTATCTCCATTGGTAACTCCCACTATCACTGCCGGATTGATGCGCGGGTAAACCATGTTGCCACAGACCGGACATCTGAGCATGCGCTCCACGTCGTCCTCTACCAGCCTGTTGGCGCATCTGCCGCAGAAATGGTTCTTATCATACCAGCCATCCAGATGAAATCCCGTTATCGCGGCAAGCACGTACTCCTTCGGTGCCGCGCTGCGCATATAGTGCCGGTTTATGAATTTGCCACCTGTTACTTCCAGTATATGCATTTTGTCAGCATGTGACAGTGCCACCCTGAAAAATGCAGTATCGTCAAGTGTAAACAGATACTGATATTTAGCATCGGGGCATTCTGCTTTTATATCCTCATATCTTGGAAAGCTTATCTGATGAATATCCTGATTGGATTCGTCAGCAGGCTTGTCCGATGCCTGCTGCACAAGAAGCTGTCCCCTGCTAAAAAAAAGGACCCTGCTGTCCGGGTCCGGCTGTATGTTTTTGTATGTTATGTCCCACGTATGTGGTGCAATGTCCTGAATCATTGTATGCCTCGATTTTCTTTATTTCGTGCGTATAAACCGTGCCACTACAACCGAAAATTCGCCTCTTTTTTATACGCTAAAAATCCGAGCGCCTCGCTTCGAACCATCACAACAGACGTTACCTCCACAGTTAACTCCCTCCAGGCTGCCTCGCGTCACATGAAAGCTTCTACTTAGTGCTGCTGTGTTCCCACCCTGACACGGTTCATAGATTTCCATTGCGCAAGACCCAGACGTCAACGCCACTTATGGAGGGCAGCTCCACCGCTTAAGCCCTCTACGAAGCATCACCCCAACTATAGCGGATTGTTGGTTCAAGGTACCGCTACCACCCCGGCTGCTCGGAGTCTTAAGTATACGCTATTATGCAGGGTTTTGTCAAGATTTATTGCAACTTCTTATGGGATGAGTACGGCACGCAAGCCCCGGGTACCGGACGCGCACACATACTCTCCCGCCGTCGCTACGCTACGTGGCTAAGATACTGTACGAAATTATGCTTGAGTTTTTTCTATACTTGACGAAACCGTCGAAACGCGCCGTCCATGGCGCGGTTCTCCTCGCCCCTGCGTCCATGCCGTGGCGTTTCTGTGTCTCATGGGCATAATTTCTACAGTATCTAAACCTCTTCGCTATTCGCGCTTCGGGAGAGTACGTGTGAGTCCGGTACCCGGGGCTTACGTGCCTTACGTTGTGGTTTTAACCACAATTTATTTACTCCCCTTGAAGCTTGCGCTTCTTTCGCAGCTCCTTGAAGAAGGTAGAGAGCATAGTGCTGCATTCGTCACCACAGATGCCTATATCTGTCTGCACCTGATGATTAAACTGCTGCATCTGCAGTAGATTGATGATTGAGCCTGCACAGCCTGCTTTCGGATTCATGGCACCTATTACCACCCTGGGAATGCGTGCCTGTACTATTGCTCCGGCACACATCTGACAGGGCTCAAGGGTGACATACATGGTGCATTCCTCAAGACGCCAATCTCCGGTCTTTTTGCTGGCTTTACGGATGGCAGAAAGCTCAGCGTGAGCGAGTGGATTTTTGTCGGTATTTCTGCGGTTGTAACCGCGTGCGATGATTTTGTCACCAGCTACAATTACGCAGCCTATCGGCACCTCATCAAGTGCATATGCTTTTTTTGCCTGTTTTATTGCCTGTTTCATATATTTTTCATCTTGTGTCATATTTGTCTGCTCCATGTGTTATAATCTATTTATCATGATACACCAAATGTGAAAGAAGGAAAATATGTTTTTTCAATATGAGACCCCACGCCTGCTTCTTAAGGTATTACGCGCTGATTGTGCCCCGCAGGTTTTGGATTTTTACAATAGGGATAAAGAGCTTTTCGAAATGTATGAAATAGACCGTGTGCCGGACTTTTATACTGTGAAGCACCTGCAGAAGGTGCTCAGATATGAATACAATATGGCTGTCAAATCACAGCTTTTCAGATTTTATGTTTTTCAGAAAGAAAATCCGTGCCGGATTATTGGCACTGTGTGTATACATAATATCGCTCCGGCTTTTTACGGAAGCTGTGAAATTGGCTATAAATTTTCCAGTGAGTTTCACCACATGGGGTATGCCACCGAGGCAGTCGGCTTCTGCACCAAGCTTGCCTTTAATGAGCTTCGCATGCACAAGGTGACAGCGGTTGTCCACCCTGGGAATGTGCCTTCGATGAAGCTTCTTAATAGGCTTGGCTTCGTGCAGGAGGGGCTATTGCATGATTATCTTATACTACATGGGAAGTGGTGTAATCACTATATTTACGGGCTTGTTAATAAATGAGCCCATTTATAATTTAACATAACAATTGGCGCAGGAAACAATTCCTGCGCCAATTTATCATACTTTTTAAAAATCTATACTATTTTTTATATTTCTCAAAATTATATTTTTATTCTTCTCATGCAAATATGTAGGATTAAGCTTTCCTTTTTGATATTTCAGGTATGTTCCTGCTGTTTTATCCACAAGCAGCTTTGTAAAAAATCGCTCCCAACTGAAATATTCCTGACTTTCTATATAATTCTCAGGCTTGTCCATAATATCCTTAATCTCTTTGTCTTCAAGCAACTCAGAACTGAGTATAATCCACTCAAATGATTCCGGCAGATATAACTTTATATTGCCTTTTTCCACAGACATTTTATATAATGCATCCATTTCCGGGCCAATTGCTGCACCGTCGGCTATTACACAAATACTCTCTGTTTCAGCTTTTAGTTGTTCTAGCATAGCAAATATTTTTGTTTTTCCACCAGCGCTTTCACACACTATATTTTTTTCTTTCGATATTGCCTTGAAATACTCATATCCAGAATTTGTATCTTCAACAATTATTTTGTCAGGTTTACATGAAAGATCCTGATTTAAAGGATAAATATGATACATCTCCTGATATATTTGTTTTGTGTTCTGATACTTTCCTGAAGAATACAGTCCATATATTTCTTCAACACTATATGGCAGATTGTACAGATTTTCTCTTGTTATTATCACAAAATAATTATCTGACGCCTTTACAAGTTCAGCAAACTCTTGCTGTCTTATAAACTGATTTTCTTCATCAATAAAAATGATATTTCCTGATAAATTTTTGAGCAGCATCTGCCACAGGTTTCCCTCAAGAACTGTGCACGGGGCATCACATTCGATTTCAATTCCGCTTGCATTACCCAGATTTGCAAATTGTCTGATCATATTTATGAGTGTTGTTTTCCCTGTAGCACTGTCCCCTTTTATTATCGTGATATTTCTTTTTATTTCAAATTCATAATGAAGTCTATTGTTTTTCACAACAATTTTATGCTTACCCTTCATACCTTCTCCTATACATATTTACCTGCAACACTGATGAACTCAGCCATACTGTGAACTATTTCTCCCGTATTCAGTATCTTTGCCTCAAAATCTTTACCAAAATCCATTATATGATGCAGATTAATTGTCAAATTCTTTTTGCCCGCAATTCTCAATATCCACTTTGCGCAGTTATCACCACACGCTGAAGCGTTAAAAATTTTTCCGCTATCATCAAAAGCCATCAGCATAAGGGTTTTCACTCCACCGGACAATTCCTTTGTGGATATCGGTCCCAGTATCGGGCTTTGTACCAGATGTGGTCCAATGACGTCTGATTTATCTATATCTTTTATCATTTTGACAGACAGCTCATCCGTTATCCATTCATCTTCATATGTGTTATCAAAATACACCGGAGGATGGTAAATTGCATTTTCCATATCCCCTAAATATATATTTAACATTGAAATCCTCCATCCCATCTGTTAGGATTCTAAAGTATACGCTATGATACGATTTATTGTCAAGTTTCTAAGCATTTACACCTCTCTCACCACAGCAGTGATCAGTTCTGTAAACTGCTTTGCCACGCGGTCTGCGGTTTCCTGCACTTCCTTGTGGTTGAGCTTTTTGTCGGATAGACCTGCTGCCAGGTTTGTGATACATGATATTCCGCAAACCTCAAGCCCCATATGACGCGCTGCAAGTGCCTCACAGGCTGTGCTCATTCCGACGGCATCTCCTCCGAGGATTTTACACATCCTGACCTCGGCCGGGGTCTCATACTGCGGGCCTGTGAGCTGTACGTAGACTCCTTCTCTCAGCTTTATGCCCAGCTTATCTGCCTTTTCTTTTACGATTTCCCTCATTCTGCGACTGTATACCTCGCTCATATCCGGAAAACGCTCGCCCAGCTCATCAATATTGGCTCCGATCAGTGGACTTGGTATGGCTGTCGCAATATGGTCCGAAATCAGCATAAAGTCTCCCGGATTAAAATCAGTATTGAGGCCGCCTGCCGCATTTGTGAGTATCAGCTTTTTTGCGCCCATCATTCCCATGAGGCGTGTCGGTAGCACAACGTCTGTTATCGGATACCCCTCATAATAATGTACTCTGCCCTGCATGATGACAACAGGCACACTATCCACATATCCAAATACAAACCTGCCCTTGTGTCCGGGAACTGTGGATATTGGAAAGCCCTTGATATCCTTGTAATCTATGGTTGTCTCTATCTTAATCTGCTCTGCATAGTCTCCAAGTCCCGAGCCCAAAACTATGGCTGTCTCCGGTACAAAATCTGTTTTTTCACGCACACTTGCAAGGCATGTGGTGAGTTTTTCATATATACTGTTCATTTTTTTCTCCATATATTTTCTGTTAAAGTTTAAAAATTCCTGAGATATTACCCATTAAAGCTCTTCAAGAATAGAATGTCCGATGGTACCATCCGGCATTTTTACGCCGAAGTTGTCAGTAATTGTGGCTCCAATCACCGCAAAGGTGGCTTCCTCCTCAATTGCACAGCCGCCCTTCATGCTCTTTGAATACGCGATAAAAGGCACATACTCGCGTGTGTGGTCCGTTCCCTTGTAGGTAGGGTCGTTTCCGTGGTCTGCAGTCAGTATGAGCAGATCATCATCCCTTAGCTTTTCCATTAAAATGCCCAGGTTTTTGTCGAATTTCTCAATTTCCTCTCCGTAGCCTGTCACATTTCTGCGATGTCCCCACAGTGCGTCGAAATCGACCAGATTCACAAAGCACAGCCCTTTAAAATCCTTCTCACAAATATCAATGGTCTGCTCCATTCCATGAACCGAGCTTTTTGAGCGTAATGCCTCTGTAATGCCCTCTCCGCAGAAAATATCATTGATTTTGCCGACTGAAATGACATCCAGTCCACTGTCCTTTAATGCATTTAATGCAGTAAGACCTGTAGGCTTAAGCGCATAGTCGTGCCTGTTTGAGGTTCGCACGAACTCACCCTTTTTCTTTCCCACATATGGCCTTGCAATGACGCGCCCTACTCTCCACTCGTCCTTGAGCGTTATTTTTCTGGCTATCTCACAGCAGCGGTAGAGATTCTGTAAATCAAAAGTCTCCTCATTACCGCAAATCTGAAGCACCGAATCCGCTGATGTGTATACGATCATGGAACCGTTCTTTATCTCTTCCTCTCCGAGCTCCTCGATTATCTCAGTGCCGCTGGCGCTCTTGTTGCCTATGACCTTTTTTCCACACTGCTTCTCAAGCTCAGCGATGAGCTCCGGTGGAAATCCGTGCTCTGTGAAGGTCTTAAACGGCTTTTCGGTTTTTATGCCCATCATCTCCCAGTGGCCTGTCATCGTGTCCTTGCCGTTGCTTGCCTCTGCCAGCCTCGTAAATCTGCCGATTGGCTCAGCAGCCGGCTGCATCTGACCGCCGCAATGCAAATTGAGCATCCCAAGCCTTGTAAGATTTGGGATGTCTAGAGTCTGCATCCTCTCAAGTATATGCCCAAAGGTGTCTACATCTGTGTCTCCAAACCTTTCCGAGTCCGGCATTGCGCCGATTCCCAGAGAGTCCAGGACTATCACAAAAATTCTGTTATATTTCTTCATGGTGTCATACCTCCATTTTCCGGTCCGTAAATTTGTGCTGCGGTTAAATGTTAAATCTCCATAAGTCTCACGGCACTATACCAGCTGCCTAAAAACCCGCTCCTTCACGGCATCATCCGCAAATGCCACATCCAGTGCATTTTTCATCATAAGCGGCAGCTCCTCTTCGCGTATGCCATAGGTTTTTTCTATGAACTCAAGCTCTTTAGATAAAGTTGTGTTGCTTACAGTGCGGTTGTCTGTGTTTATTGTAACCTTTAATCCCGCATCCAAAAACTCCCTGATGGGATATTCGTCTGCTGAAGCCACTGCCTTTGTCTGCAGATTGCTTATCGGACAAAGCTCGATGCCTATGCCCTTTGCCGAAAGCTGCCTTTCCAGATCACCGTGGCCTCTCATGGCTATTCCATGGCCTATCCTGGCCGCGCCGGCCTCCACTGCATCTATGATATTCTGTGCATTTCCACACTCTCCCGCATGGATTGTAAAAGGCAGCCCGAGCTGCTTTGCATATTTGAAAAGCTCCATGAAGCCGGACATAGGGTAAGGCACCTCAGCACCTGCAAGGTCTGCCGCGCACACACCCGCGCCTAAAAATTCCCTTGCGGTGTGCAGCATGCGTCTGTTTTGTTCCTCGCTGTGATGCCTCATGGCGCACACAATAAGCCCATATTCTATGCCAAAATCCTTTTTACCTCTCTCAAGTCCCTTAATCGTCGCCTCTATCACGCGCTCGCAGCTCATGCTCTCATTCTCTGAAAGCAGCGGTGCAAAACGGATTTCCGCGTATACGACGTTTTCCCTGTGCATGCCCTTAAGCACATCATAGGCGGCTCCCTCAAGCCCCTTTTCATCCTGGATGCACTGCCCCGGCAAGTCAAATTTCTCCAGATACTGTGCCAGACTTGTGCAGTCATCCGACACGCTGAGCTCTGCCTCCTGCACCGTCCTGCCAAGCCTTTTCTCGACAAATTCACGGCTTAATGAGCCATCCAGATGGCAGTGAAGCTCAACTTTCGGCAGCTTTATTATATTGTCTCTTATATTCTCTTCTCTCTCCATATTTCCCCCATTTCCGGTTTCCCACTTCCTGTTGAGGCGGCTAATGTTCACACCACCATATAATCAACAACTATTACAGCCCATTATACAGCCCCTTAAAGGTACAGCTACAGGTCACTCTACTCAAGGTTCGCAGGTCCGAACCCCTGCGGAAGCATATCCTCAAGTGTGTAAATCCTATAGTTTTCCCTGTCAATTGCCAGTATTATTTTAAAGGTCTTCGGATTGCAAAACTCCATCATAACCTGGCGGCATACTCCACATGGCGCTGTATAACCTGTCGGTTTTTGGTTCTTTCCGCCCACGATACAGATTGCCTCAAAATCCCGCACGCCTTCACTCACTGCCTTGAAAAATGCTGTCCTTTCCGCACAGTTTGTCGGTGTGTAGGCTGCATTTTCTATATTGCAGCCGGTGTAGACTGCCTGATTTTTTGCTAAAAGAGCTGCACCTACATTGAAGCCTGAGTACGGCGCATATGAAAAGTCAAGCTGTGCAAGGGCTGTATCAATCAGTTTTTCAATTGTTTTTTTATCCATATATAATTCCCCGGTTATTTATTGTATACGAAAATTCAGTCCATAGCCTTAATAAGCTTCACCACACGGCTTGTCCCAAGCCTGTCAGCGCCAAGCTCAAGAAATCTTTCTGCATCATCTAATGAAGAAATGCCTCCGGCAGCCTTCATCTTCACACCCTCTCCGATATGCTCTGAAAACAGCTTTATATCATCAAAGGTCGCACCTGCCGTGCCAAAGCCTGTAGATGTCTTGATATAATCAGCCCCTGCGCTCGTCACGATATCGCACATCCTGATTTTCTCATCATCTGTGAGAAAGCAGGTCTCGATGATGACTTTAAGCACCTTATCCTTGCATATGGACTTGAGCTTCTTTATTTCATACTCTATCAGCTCATACCTTTTATCCTTGAGCCAGCCGATATTGATGACCATATCTATCTCCTTCGCTCCGTTTGCAAGGGCATCCTCTGTCTCAAAGGCTTTCACCGCAGTGGTCGAATATCCGTTAGGGAAGCCTATCACTGTACAGACCTTTACCTTTTCACCCAGATACTTTGACGCCTGACTTACATAGCTCGGCGGTATGCAGACCGATGCTGTGTGATATTTTATCGCATCATCGCATATCTGCCTGATTTCGTCCCATGTAGCCTGTGGGGATAAAAGTGTATGGTCAACGTGTTTTAAAATTTCATTTATATCCAATGTCTGTTCTCCGTTTCTGTGTTTTATGTCTGACTTATTCTCCGGCGCAATCCTCACGAATGAGGTTTCGCACTGCCGAAACCGCCACCTGAACCGCCATGTCCGTATCGCGTACCACAGGATTCTCAAGCCCGAGCTTTTCCCTCTCCTGATTTGCGACCACAAGGAAGCATGAGCCTGCCCTGACTCCAAGCTTTGCCGCAACGACAAAAAGCGCGGCTGACTCCATCTCTGACGCAAGACAGCCAAGCATCCTCCATGCATTCCATTTATTGATAAGCTCGTAGCCTGCCGGCATTTTTTCAGGCTCGTGCTGTCCGTAAAATGCATCCTTGCACTGCACCACGCCTGTATGATGCGTATAGTTTTTCTGCTTTGCTGCCGCAACAAGCGCGTTTGTGACATCTAAATCTGCCACAGCCGGAAACTCTATCGGCGCATACTCCTTTGATGTGCCCTCCATGCGGATGGCGCCTGTCGCAATCACGATGTCACCGCTTTTCACATCTGTCTGCATGCCTCCGCAGGTTCCGATCCTCACGAAGGTATCTGCACCGCATCTGTACAGCTCCTCCATCGCGATGGATGCGGATGGTCCGCCAATGCCTGTCGATGTCACACTGACCTTCACTCCATCTAATGTGCCGGTGTATGTGATAAACTCCCTGTTGTCAGCTATCAGAACCGGATTGTCAAGGTACTGCGCTATTTTAACGCACCTCTTCGGATCTCCCGGCATGATAACATACCTGCCGACCTCTCCCTTTGCGACCTGGATATGATACTGTCTGTCAGGATCCTTTGAATAATTTTTCATGTAATGCCACCTCCCACAGTTTTCTTTTGTTAGCTTTAATTATACACAATTTCTGTGGTTTTGTGCAGAGGAAAGGACATTTTCTTACAATCTATAAAAACTACAGCGGGCAGAACCAGTATCCGAACACTCCGCTATCGACATCCACTGCATTTGCCGGGGCGGCCGGCTCAAATTCCGTGAAGCCGAATATCCCTGCCAGCATGCGCTCCTGCGGCTCGCTCACGCCCGGCACTCCGAGATATTGCCTGCCATCTGTATCCGTTTTGATGACGAGATGCTTATAGTTTGCGTAACCGTGTGTAAGAAAGCTGTTGTTGACTATGTACCAGTTTTTGGCCGGAAGCGTGCGAAGCTCTGATATGTCTATGCGCCGGATTTTGTCCTGACTGTCATCAACATTTTGACTATGAACCTCTTTCTGACAGCCCGGTTCAGGCTTAGGAGTCGATACAGGTTTTTTCTTATTTGATAAATCTGCTTGTACCTTGAGTGGTTTTCCTATAACTGCAGCCGTGTTATCCGTCCAGCAGCTTGCCAGAAATTTTTCATCTGCATTTTCCAGTTCTATCCTTACACCGAGCACCTGCAAAAATGTCTTTCCACTGTCCTTTACGTTTTCGGTATCTACATTATATATCTCTCGCGCTTCACCGTTTTTTACCGTAAGCTCTCCTGCCTCTATGACCGCCTCCGCTTCATATATCAGATACACTTTTCCTTTTCCGGAGTATTTTCCGAGATTTTTTATCTGTACGAGAAATGCACTTTTTTCTCCATTTATTTCTACTTTTATAAAGCCTGCATTATTTCCTTTCATTCTGCCATCATATAAATACAGGTATGTAACGAATCTCTTCATGCTTATTTACCCGCCTGCGCGTTTTGTACTATTCTATGAGTGAAGCAGTGATATTATGTGTGTTATTAATTTATACTTGATTTATAGCTATTCGAGCCATCTTGTGAAAATAAAATAGGAATTATTCTTATTTTCCTCTTGACAATTATAGTACTATCGTGTATATTGATATCAGTAACAATTCCTGATTTCATTTAAAAGGAGATTCATATGATTAAGTATAGTCGTCAAAGAGAGTCGATAGTCAACTTTCTGGCGAGCCGGACCGATCATCCGACTGCTGAAACTATCTATCAGAATATCAAAAAAGAATTTCCCAACATCAGTCTTGGAACTGTTTACAGAAACCTTTCCTTGCTTGAGGAAATTGGTGAGATCATCAAGATTTCGACCGGAGTCGGTCCTGACCATTACGATTACAACACAGCGCCTCATTATCACTTTATATGCAGAGGCTGCGGACGCGTGATGGATATCGATTTGGACTTCGCCGATGAGCTGATGACACAGGTGCAGGAATCCACTGATTTAGCCATTGAGAGCTGCTCAGTTTCGTTTACAGGACTTTGTCCGGATTGCAAGAATGAGCTTTCCTAGAGCCTGACAATTTTTACAACAATTAAACATTTATTTACTATCTTTAAAAGGAGGAACATTATTATGGCAAAATGGGTTTGTACAGTTTGTGGATACGTTTATGAGGGAGAGAATCCACCGGCAGAGTGTCCGGTATGCCACGTTGGCGCAGATAAATTCAAGAAGGTTGAGGGAGATTTAACACTCGCTGCAGAGCATGAGTTTGGAGTATACGCTTCAACTGTTAAGAACAATCCTGAAATCTCTGATGAAGATAAGAAATACATCTTCGAGCAGTTAAAGGCTAACTTCGAGGGCGAGTGCTCTGAAGTAGGTATGTATCTTTGCATGGCTCGTGTAGCTCATCGCGAGGGATATCCTGAGATTGGTCTCTACTGGGAGAAGGCAGCTTACGAAGAGGCTGAGCACGCAGCTAAGTTTGCAGAGCTTCTGGGTGAGGTTCTTACAGACAGCACCAAGAAGAACCTGGAGATGAGAGTTGAGGCTGAGAACGGCGCAACAGCTGGTAAGTTCGACCTGGCTAAGAGAGCAAAAGCAGCTAACCTGGATGCGATCCATGACACAGTTCATGAGATGGCAAGAGACGAGGCTCGTCACGGCAAGGCTTTCCAGGGTCTCTTAGAGAGATACTTCGGCTAATTATTACAGATAATTAAGGGGGTGTCGCAAAATCATCAAATTAGATAATTGAGCGATGCCCTCGCTCTATATGTGTAAAAAAACCGGAAAGAATCTTTTGAACTGTTGAATCTTTCCGGATTTTTGCGTACTTTAATAAAGCTATCAGTTTTTCGCCTTTTTATGCGGTTTCTTTTGCTGGGAACAGGTGGCTTCCTGTTCGCTCATTCTGTATTCTTGCGTGCAGTTTATTTAGATTATATCCCATACACAGTAAAAGAATCTCCAGTTTCACTTTGGTTTTCCCACGGAGCAGAAATCTTTGGAATTCATAGTCATTTTTTAGAACTCCGAATGCTCCCTCCACTTGTATCGAGCGATTCATCCGGTATAAGGTTCCCTTTTCGCTCAGAATATTTTCATAGGATTCCTGACGCTTCTCTAAGAAACTTTTGGAGATGTACAGACGTTTATTCCCTTTAGCACGGGTACATTTTTCTTTATACGGACAGCCTGTACAGTCTTCGCATTCATAAACTGTCACTTCTGATTCATAGCCACTCTTACTTTTCTGTTTTTTTATGAAAAGAGGTTTTAGTTCCTTCCCAGCATGGCATATATAAGTGTCTGTTATCTCATCATATCCCATATTTTCCCGTTTGCTGATATCTTGTTTGAAACTGCGCTTTTTCCATTTCTCATAGGTCTGCGGTTTGATATACGGTTTCTGTTTCTTCTCCCGCAGATATGTGTAAGCTTCCTCGCTCTCATATCCCGAATCCGCAGTCACACTTGGGTAACGGAATCCCACTTTTTTCTCCATTGTCTCCAGAAAGGGAACCAGTGTCCAGACATCATTCCGATCCTGGAAAATATCCGCTGCAACAATATATTCACTGTCTACACCAATCTGCACGTTATATCCCGGCTTCAACTGTGCATTCCTCATGTGATCATCTTTCATGTGCATAAACGTAGCGTCCGGATCTGTTTTACAATAATTATTCCTTCCCTGGAAACTGGCTGTATGCCAGTCATAAACAGTCTGGCGTTCCAGAAAACGGCGGAACAACTCCAGATACTTCTGGTTCCGGCTTTTGCGTCTTCCTTTTCCATGTACAAAAACGGTATGCTGTTCTTCACATACTTGTTCTATAAAACAGCATATCTTCTGAATATCTTGTGTTCTGGTTTCTTCTGATACACGGAAAGACTGTAGGTACTCCCGGTTCAATAGGGTGACCGCCTCCTGTATTTTCAGGAACATCTTTTCTTCCCATTTTCCAACCGATTTCTTCCATACAAACGTATATTTATTGGCGCAGGCTTCCAGTTTCGTGCCATCTATAAATACGGTTTCTTTTGATAGTTCACCCATTTGTTCCAAGCGACGTACCATCTGATAAAACAGGTCTTCGCAAGTGTCTGCCAAAAATCCAGTACGGAACCTTGCAATCGTGCTGTGATCCGGTGCTTTCTGACCAGCAAGCAGCCACATAAAGTTAATATCACGTTTACAAGCGGTTTCAATCTTTCTGGAAGAATAAATATTTTGGGAATAAGCATAGGTCAGGATCTTGAACATGGTCTTTGGGTCCACTGCCGGATTTCTGCCTTTGGCAGAGTAAGCCTGATACAGCAAGCTGTAATCTAAATCCTCCAATTCGTGGCTCAGCAGTCGAACAGAATCATCATCAGGAACTAGACCTTCCAAATTTAATGGCAAAACCAGTTGATAAGGCTCGCCGAATTCGGTATAATTTTTATGGTATTTTATGTATTTGGTCATACTTAATTATACCATGGATTGCGGACTCTTCGGAGTCCGTTTTCTGCTTTTAGGCATAAAAAGGGAGCTATTGCTCCATAGATGATTACTCATCTTTTTTTGCAACAGCCCCTTATAGTATGAAATACGTGATTTTTATTTTGGCTGTTTCTTCTGGAAATTAGAAGAATATTTGATATTTCCATCATCGGTGACAAATACAGCGTCAACATTATCAAGCTGGCTGATCACATTCATGGATTCCTGATAGCCCATCAGACAACATACGGTACTCATGGCGTCTGCGGTGAGAGAGGAGTCTGTAATGATTGATACACTGTAAAGATCGGTGTCGCAAGGCATTCCGGTTCTTGGATCCAGTACATGATGATAGAGTGTTCCGTCTTGCTCGAAATACCGCTGATAAATCCCGGTCGTAACAATGGATTTGTCTTTAATCTTCACTGATGTGATCGGTTCTCCTGTTTCATCGAATGGTTTTTGGATGCCAATGTTGTAATCGGAGCCGTCCGGTTTTGTTCCGATTGTCTGGATATTTCCGCCGAGGTTAATGGTTGCATGTTTTACGCCTTGTTCTTCCAGATAATCCTTGATCCGGTCGGCAATATAGCCTTTGGCAATGGCGCCAAGGTCGATTTGCGTATAGGGATCTGTCAATTGTACGGTATTGTTCTGGATGTGAATATTTTTATAGTTGATGTGGGTGAGCGCTTCCTGAATGGCGTCACTGGAAGGAACCACCTTCGCTTCCTTAAAATCCCACAGGCTTGAGACAGAACCAATGGTAATATCAAATGCTCCTCTTGAAAATTCGCTGTAGTAAATTCCTTTTTGAATCAATGTGACCATATCATCGGAGACTTCCACCGGAGCGCCCTGCGCATGATTGATTTTGTAGAGTTCTCCTTCTTCGTTTGTCATAGAAAAGTTCTTATCATAGTCTTTGCATAGTTTTTCCAAACCTTTTAGGACATCTTCGTCGGCAGAACCTAAGATCTGAACTTTAATGACAGTATCGAACAATGTGTCTGTATAAGATGGATTCTGTTTTTTCTCAAAACCTGCGCATCCGGCAAGGAGCAGACAGGCAGATACTAAAACTGCTGTTATTTGTTTATATTTCATAAAACACCTCATAAATATAATGTAAATAGTTCAAATGTTCTTTTCATTTTAACATAAGAAATCTCTGCCTGCAATCGAACATGTGATTGCAGTAACAGTTTTCTTGTGTTAGAATAGAACGCAGAGAGGTATGGAATATGGATGAATTAACAAATATGAAGGAAAAGAAAAAAAGGCGCATGTCGAAGAAGGACTGGGTATTGATCGTTGTAATTCTGTGTGTGGCAGGGCTTGCGTTTCTGCTCCATGAAGTGATCGGCGCAGAAGGTGCAGGAAGCGTTACCGTTAAGGTGAACGGCAAGATCGAAGGGGTCTATTCGCTTGCGGAAGATAGAGAGATTAAAATCAATGGCGGTTCCAACGTTCTAGTAATCAAGAATCACGAGGCGGATATGGTGGATGCAAATTGCCCGGATAAGCTGTGTGTGAACCAGAAGCCGGTGTCGAAAAACCATGAGAGTATTATCTGCCTTCCGAATAAGATCGTTCTGAAAATTGTCGATGGAGAAGAAGCCGAACTGGATGCGGTGACGAATTAAGATATGAAGAAAAATACAGTCAGAATAGCGTGGTTTGGTGTATTTACTGCCCTTGCGCTGATATTTAGTTATGTAGAGACTCTGATCCCGTTTCAGATCGGGATTCCGGGGGTTAAGCTTGGACTGGCGAATCTGATCGTTGTGGTGGCACTGTACAAGATGGGTGGAAAGGATGCCATGTTGCTTTCGGTGACGCGTATCGTGCTGTCCGGATTTATTTTTGCCAGTCTGTTTAGTATTTTATACAGTCTGGCAGGCGGACTTTTAAGCCTTGCAGTGATGGTGATTTTGAAAAAGCGGGGATCATTCAGTGTTTTTGGAGTCAGCATGGCAGGTGGTGTCTTTCATAATGTCGGTCAGCTGATCGTAGCGATGCTGGTCGTGGAGACATTCAGCGTCGCCTATTATGTGCCGGTGCTTCTGATCGCAGGAGTGATCACCGGATTTATTATCGGAGTTGTGGCAAATGAAATGCTCAAAAGACTTGGCAGCATCGTATTGTCATAGCATGGGAGGAAGAGATGATTTCATATATAAGAGGGGAGCTTGTAGCTCTCGAAGAAGATAAAGTGATCGTAGATGTAGGCGGCGTAGGCTACGGGATTTTTATGTCCGGATGGGACAGCTTCCGCCGGTTGGGAGTAAAGTGAAGATCCACACCTATCTGAATGTCAAAGAAGATGCCATGCAGCTGTATGGATTTTTAAACCGTGATGCGCTTTCTGTGTTCAAACTTCTGATCGGTGTCAGTGGGATCGGACCGAAAGGAGGTCTTGGGATTCTGGCGCAGCTTACACCGGACGAACTTCGATTTGCCGTGATGTCGAAGGACATCAAGGCAATTTCAGCAGCACCGGGAATTGGCAAGAAGACGGCGGAGAAGCTGATCGTGGAACTGAAGGATAAGCTGAAGATTGAGGACGTACTGGATCACCAGGTGGAAGCGGCAAATGGAGCTGCTGAAGATACGGTAAATGCACAAGGACTTCAGGCAGATGCGGTACAGGCACTTACGGCGCTTGGCTATGGAAGTACTGAGGCACTGCAGGCAGTACGAAAAGTGGAAATGGATGAGAGCACGACGGTGGAAGATCTGCTGAAGGGTGCACTCAAATATTTGATATAAGAGGATTAGGATGGGAAGAAGAATTATTACCACAGAGAATCTGGAAGAGGATGTAAAAATTGAGAGCCATTTAAGACCTCAGCTTCTGGAAGATTATATTGGACAGGCGAAGGCAAAAGAGACTCTTAAGATTTATATAGAAGCGGCAAAAAGCAGGGGAGAGGCACTGGATCATGTGCTGTTTTACGGCCCTCCGGGACTTGGAAAG
>ENA-OPCB01000506-OPCB01000506.1-human-gut-metagenome-genome-assembly--contig:-NODE-506-length-25456-cov-4.766151_pt1 | contig 25456 bp, 17 predicted proteins | sample MGYA00241561_ERZ501473 | MGnify/ENA primary metagenome ERZ501473 (study PRJEB25962, sample SAMEA2042519) | human gut metagenome | biome: human gut; feature: human-associated habitat; material: faeces... | reverse complement strand
GCAGCCGGCCAATGCGGGGCAGCGTCTCAGTGCGCGGTGGCGAGACATGACGGGTCAACGAGCGCCCTGATTGAAAAGGTACGGGCCTTGCGGGCAGAAGCCGGAGCCGGTGCCGAAAAAGCGGCATAGAAACAGCGTACCGGATGACGGGAGCAGGCTATAAAAAAAACAGGAGCGTCTTGCGGGCGCTTCTGTTTTTTTGTGTTTTACAGCCGGGGCGTAATTTCTTGTCAAATGTCATGGTCTGCATTATCTGCATTATCTGCATTATTCAGAATTTTTAATTTGCTGATGCGGCATGCAGCGTATTTTTTGTCTGTTTGTCAATACTTTTTACGGTGTCTAAGGAGCAGGCTGAGGGGTGCGGGAGGTGATGAGGCGCGGCGGGTTGTGGACATCTCAAAAACATATTGCGGCGTTGGGGCGGGGCACGCTATACTGCCCTTAAGTTAAGCAGGCAGCCGGCGGAAGCGCCGGGCACGGGTGCGGTACGACCGGGGTACGGGCTGAGTACGGCCGGGTATGGGTGCGGTACGACCGGGTATGGGCCGGGTACGGCCGGGGCTGCCGAAGTTGTTGAAGAAAGGAACGCGTACTATGTCTATCCGGGTTTTGCCATCCAATTTAGTCAACCAGATTGCGGCGGGCGAGGTTATCGAACGCCCGGCGTCGGCGGTCAAGGAGCTGGTGGAGAACGCGCTGGACGCGGGGGCGACGCGGATTGAGGTAACGCTCAAGGCCGGGGGCAAGACGCTGATTGCGGTTGAGGACAACGGCAAAGGCATGGATGCGGAAGACCTGGCGCTGGCGGTGGAACGGCACGCGACGTCCAAGCTGCCGTCGGACGATTTGTTCAATGTGCAGTTTCTGGGGTTTCGCGGCGAGGCGCTGCCGTCGATTGCCTCGGTGGCGAAGATGAAAATCACGACGCGGCAGGAAAGCGCGGAAAATGGCTGGGAGCTGGAAATCAAAGGCGGGGCGAAGGGCGAGGTGCGGCCGTGTTCGCGCGCCAGGGGGACGCGGATTGAGGTGCGGGATTTGTTTTTTGCGACGCCGGCGCGGCTGAAGTTCCTGAAAGCGGACAGCGCCGAGGCGGGGGCGTGCGCGGACATTATCAGCCGCATTGCGCTGGCGAACCCCGAAGTGGCGTTTTACCTTTACGTTGACGAAAAGAAGAAGATTGCGCTGCCGGCGGCGAACGGGGATTTTTTTGACGCAAGGCTCCGGCGGGCGGCGGAAGTCATGGGGCGCGAGTTTTCGGAGAATGCGCTGGAGGTTAAAGGCGAGCGCGACGGGATGAAACTGTCGGGGCTCGTCAGCCTGCCGACGTATAACAAAGCCAATACGCTGTCGCAATATCTGTTTGTCAACAACCGCCCGGTCAGGGACAAGCTGCTTTTGGGCGCGCTGAAGGGGGCGTATGCGGGCGTGCTGGAGAATTCGCGCTATCCTGCGTGCGCGCTGTTTTTAGAAGTAGAACCGATGTATGTGGACGTCAACGTGCATCCGGCGAAAGCGGAGGTGCGCTTTTTTGACCAGCAGGGCGTGCGGTCGCTGCTGGTTGGGGCGGTGCGGAGCGCGCTGCTGGCGGGGGACAAGAGGAGCGCGGATAAGGTTGATTTGGCGGCGCTGACCGATGATTTTGTACCGGGGCAGGAAAGGCTGGACGGTGCGGCGGTTCCGGGCGGCGGGCTGAACGGTGCCTGCGGAGGAACGGAGAGTTTTGCGGCAGATGTTGCGGCGGGCGGCGTGTTGCGGGAGCCGGAATATACGGATGCGGGCAGCGGCCGCAATTATGGCAGGGACGCGGGCTTTGGCACGGACGCAGGCTTTGCTACAGGCCGCGGCGGTGTGAACGGCGGGTATTATGGCGCAGGTATGGGCACCGGGATTGATGCAGGGACGGCGTACGGGGCTGACCGGCGGTTTACGGCTTTTCAGGGGCGGCCGGGGAGCGCGGGCGGCGGATGCGGCAGCGGGGTTTTGCCGGAGCTGGAGCGCAAGTTTTCGGTGCGGGTGGAAGAGCCGGCAGCAGGTGCGGAAGACGAGGCGGGACCGCTGGGCGTGGCCAAGGCACAGTTTCACGATACCTATATTTTGGCGCAGGCGGAAGATGCGCTGATTCTGGTTGACCAGCATGCGGCGCACGAGCGGATTGTGCTGGAGCGGCTCAAGGCGGCGATGGCGGCCGGGGAGAGGCTGCCGTCGCAATTGCTGCTGCTGCCGGAGGTGGTGGATTTGTCGCTGACGCAGAAAGCGGCGCTCGCGGGCGAATTTGAGAGTTTGGCGAAACTCGGGCTGGTGCTTGAGGATTTCGGCGCCGGGGTAATGGTGCGGGAAGTACCGGCACTGCTGAAGGACGCGGCAATCAAAAAAATGGTTGCGGATTTGGCCGACGAAATGGCGGAATGGGGCGCAACGACGGTGGTGGAAGACAAAATCAACCATATCGCGGCGACGATGGCGTGCCACGGGTCGGTGCGTGCGGGGCGACGGCTGAATATCGCCGAGATGAACCACCTGCTGCGCGAGATGGAGCGGACACCGCATTCGGCGCAGTGCAACCACGGGCGGCCGACGTATGTGCGGCTGGAGGTGGCGGATCTGGAGCGGCTGTTCCACCGGTAGATAAAAGGCGGCGCTGCCGGTACGGTTATCGGCGGGTGTGCCGGGGCTGGCGGTGCGGCGTTTTGGCGGCTGGTGCAGGAAAGAGGCACGCGGTGTTGACCGGGGCTGGCGGTGCGGCGAGGGCGCATTTTTTGTTTATAACCTGATATTTTGCGTGCATTTTGGCGGGACGGCCGGTAAAATCGCCTTAAATGAGTTTATTTTGAAAGCTTTGACGATGCTTACAGGCGAAGAGAACAGGGGCGCACGGAAGGTGCGGAAAATGATGACAGGTACAGAGCGGACGGCCGGTACGGTACGAAAAATGATGGCAAGTACGGTGCAGGCGGCCGGTACGGTACGAAACACGATAACAAGTACGGTGCAGACGGCCGGTACGGTACGAAACACGATGACAAGTACGGCGCAGGCGGCCGGTATGGTACGAAACACGATAACAAGTATGGTGCAGGCGGCCGGCGCAGCGCGGAAAACGGGGATGATTGCGCTGTTTGCGGCTGTGTTGTCGGCGGCGGGGTGTACCTATCCGTACGAGCGGACTTATCCGGTGCTGACGGAAGAAGAAGAACTTTCGGCGCTGCCGTGCCAGCGGGCGGACAGCGGCGGTTTTCTCGGCACGCGGCTGTGGTCGGACAAAGAAGCAACCGAAATTTGTACCCTGCGCGAACAGCCGGAAGTCGGGCTGAACGGGGTGAAAGTCTGTCCCAACAACCGCAAGTGTTCGGACGAAGCAATGTTGCCGTACCAGCCCTGCGCGCAGCCGATGCCGACCTATTACGGCGACATTTCCGCCACGCAGAGCGCAGAGGGAATTCTGCTGATTCATCCGGTAACGCGGACGCAGATTTTGTGTTATGACCTGCCGGGCGAAAGCGCCGTGCAGTGCGCGGAGAATTTCCGGGCGGCGGGGTATGTGCTGGTAACGGATATCCCGCAGGTTTCGGCGAATTATGATTTTCTACGCAAAAATACCTACCCGACGCGGCGGTGGCGCGGCGGCGGCGAGGTGGTGCCGCGGTGGTAAGGCGGCGCCGTGGCGGTAAGGTTTAACGACGACAGGTGTGTTATGGCGCTGGTGATAAAACGAAGTTGTGTTGCGGCGGTGAGACGGAGAACGGACGATGATGAGCCGGAGTAAAAGCGGGATGGCAGCGAGGAACGGGAGATGATTTGCAGCCTGAAGACAGCGGCGTTTGACGGGATTGAAGCGAAGCGCGTGGAGGTGCAGGTCAGCCTCGGCGCGGGGATGCCCGGGTTTGTCATCGTCGGGCTGCCGGACAAGGCCATCAACGAAAGCAAAGAGCGCGTGCGTGCGGTTCTGACGGTGCTGGGGGTGGAGTTTCCGCGCGAGCATATTACGGTGAACCTCAAACCGGTGGATTTATTGAAAGAAGGTGCACATTTCGATTTGCCGATAGCGATGGGGCTGATGGGCGCGATGGGGCTGGTTGATCCGGCGCGGCTCAAGGGCTATATCTTTATGGGGGCGCTGTCGCTGGACGGCAGCATTGAGCGTGTCAACGGGGTTTTGCCGGCGGCGGTGCGGGCGATTGCCGACAAATGCGGGCTGGTCTGCCCGGCGGCCAACGCGTCGGAAGCGGCGTGGAGCCGGTGTGCGCCGGTGCTGGCGGCAGGACATATTCTGGAACTGATGAATTATTTTAACGGCAAGGCGGACGGCGGCGTGTTGCAGCGGCGGCGCGGCGGGACAGAGGAGAGAAAAACCGGACGTGAGGGAGCGGCGGAGAATGACGGCCGCGCGAGAGTGTCGGAGAACGGCGCACGGGGGCCGGAGCAGGCGAAGAACGGTGCACGGCTGGAGCAGGCGAAGAGCGGCGCACGGAACCGGACGGCGGCCGGCCGGGAGACTGGCACGGGCGCGGCGGTTTACAATATTGACTATGCCGACGTCAAGGGGCAGGAGAGCGCGAAACGGGCGATGCTTATCGCTGCGGCGGGCGGACACAACCTTCTGATGTCGGGGCCGCCAGGTTCGGGAAAGACAATGCTGGCGGAACGGCTGGTTACCATCCTGCCGCCGCTGACGCTGCGTCAGGCGCTGGAAAATGCGATGATTCAGTCGGTCGCGGGCGTGTTGGACGAAGAACTGGCGGCGCGGGGCGAACTGGATTTGAGGCGGCCGTTCCGTGCGCCGCACCACAGCGCTTCCATGGCGTCTCTTGTCGGCGGCGGGAGAAAGGGAATTCCGGGCGAGATTACGCTGGCGCACAACGGCGTGCTGTTTCTGGACGAGCTGCCGGAGTTTTCGCGGTCCGCGCTTGACGCGCTGCGGCAGCCGCTGGAAAACAAGCGGGCGGTGATTTCGCGCGTGATGGCGCATACGGTGTATCCGGCGGATTTTCAGCTGGTGGCGGCGATGAACCCGTGCCGCTGCGGCTTTTTCGGCGTGGAAGGGAGGATGTGCGCGAAGGCGCCGCAATGCGCGGAGGATTATCTGGCGAAGCTGTCGGGGCCGTTTCTGGACCGGTTTGATTTGCAGATTGAAGTGCCGGCGGTCAGCCCGTATGACCTGACCTCGGGCAAGACCGGAACCGGGTCGGCGGAAATGCGGGCGCAGGTTCTGGCGGCAAGGGAGATTGCGGCGGCGCGGTTTGCGGCATTCGGGGCGGCGGGGCTGACCTGCAATGCGGAGCTTAAAGGCGATATGCTGGAAAAAGCGCTGGACATGGGGCCGGAACTGCGGCGGTTTGCGGCGGAATCGGCGGAAAAGTGCGGGTTGACGGCGCGAAGCCTGAACCGTATTTTGCGGTTAGCAAGAACGATTGCAGACTTGCAAAATGAAAAAAAGGTGTCTAAAATGCACCTGATTGAAGCCTTGTCTTATCGCAGGGGGCCGTTGACGCGGCGGCCTGCGGGGAAGAAGTAAAGAAGGGCGAAAGCGTACGAACCGAGGCGGCGGGTTGCCGTACGGGGAGGCAAGAACCAAACCGGGGCGACTGGTGTGCCGTACGGGGAGGCAAGAACCAAACCGAGGCGGCGGGTATGTCGTACGGGGAGGCAAGAACCGAACCGAGGCGGCGGGTATGCCGCGCGGGGAGGCAAGAACCAAACCGAGGCGGCGGGTATGCCGCGCGGGGAGGCAATAAAACCTTAACAGGAGATAAAATAAAATGTCAGCAACAAATGTTTTAAACAAGTTATTCTGCGGGGTGCTGGCGCTGGGGCTCGCGTTCGGAGCCACGGCTGCGGCGGCCGCGGGGCCGGATTCTTATTGTCCGGACTGTCCGCCGGAAGTGGACGGCAGCATTTTTCCGGGCGGGTCGTGCCCGAACTGCGACCGGCCGAAATCCAACAAAGCTGTGCGAATCGTGGACGGGACGCAGGTTAAAAACTGCCCCAGTTGCCCGATGCCGGCGTTCAAAACCCGGAACTATCCTCTGGCGCAGCCGCGCTACAAGAGCAACGCCGTCAACCGCAACTGCTGCGATTTGGCGCCGTTTGCGCTGACGCACGTCGATTTCCGGCTGCAAAACCAGGAAGGGTTCAGCCCGTATGCCAACCATGTCGGCAACTACCGTTTCCGGATTTTCGGATGCCGCCGTTTTACGAAAAAGGCGATGCTGAACCACGGGCGGGTAATTCAGAAAGACATGGCGTTTAACGACGTCTTTAAAAAATCTGCTGACAAATGTTATAAAATTATGGATATTCCGGACGTCTGCCTTGCCGACCCGTCGGTCAAGCTGCCGGAATATGCGCTGACGGCGGAAATCACCAACTTCTTTATGAACGTCTGCGACCAGTATGACTGGGACAAGGCGCGCAAGGACAACCGCCGCAACGGCACGGCCGAGATGACGGTTACATGGCGGCTGATGAATTTGAGCCAGACGAAAGTTTTATGGAAAGGCGTTACTTCCGGTTATGCCGAAGTTGAAAACGGCGTTTACGAAGCCGAGGTCAAACTGGCGGAACTGGCGTTTGCCGACGCGGCGGCGCGGTTGTCTTCGCTGCCGGGGTTTGAGTACCAGCTGGCACAGCGCGTCAGCCCCGAAGAGCAGGCGGCGGAACGTGCGGCTCTGGTCGCTTTTGACGCCAAGTTCAATCCGGGAAAATGCGGCTTTGCCAAGGAAGTCGCCTATACGAGAAGCTGCGCCTATGCGCCGCAGCCGCAATGCCCGGCGATAGCACGTCCGGCGTGCCCGTGCGCTGCGATTCAGACCTGCACCTGCAACCAGCCGGTATGCAGCTGTCCGCAGCCGGCGTGTCCGTGCGCGGTGACGATGGGTAAACCGAAAGTGGAGGAATTTGTCGACGTTAAGACAAAAACCAAGACCGTAGAGGAAAAAATCATCACCACGACGCGGGTAGAAACGCCGCAGCCGGTGTGCCGCCAGGTTTGTCGCCCGGTATGCCCGCAGAAAAAGGTAACGACAACGGTTACGACGGTTGAAACAGTTGAAAGCTGTCCAATGAAGTGCTCACAGCAGTGCGAGCAGCCGAAGTGCCGCAAAGTCTGTACCGAAACCTGCGTTGTCGGCAAACCGGACGTCAGGGGAGGGCGCGAGTGCAAGACCGAATGTGTCGAGGACTGCGGGGAGCCGAAACCGGCTCCGGCGCCCGAACCCGTGATTGAACCGAAAGTCGAGGAAATAGACTATATTCCGGCGGTTGAGGAAAAAGGCGGCGTGGAAGTCGAAAACAAGGCAATTGCGCCGCAGATTGAAGAAACCGGAGGCGTTAAGGACAGTTTCCGTAAATACGAAAACTGCATTGACGAAGACGGCAACGTCATTTCCGACGGCAGCTGCACGATTGTTGATGACAACTGGGTCGACCTTGACGGTTATGCTGTTGATGCCAAGCTCTGCATTGTCGACAGGCCGCCGTACACAGAACTGAGCCCGGAGAATATGCTCAAAATCCGCGGGTCGGTGGTTGAGATTACCAATGCCAAAGGCAAGAAAGGCATGGGGCTGGTTATTTCCGACTCGTTCGTGCTGACGTCGGCTGGGCTGGTCAACAAGCTGCAGAATACCTATGACGTCAAGACCATCAACGGCGATGTGCTCAAGGCCAAGGCGGTACGCGTTAACCCGAGCAAGAACACGGCGCTGATGCACCTTGAAAAGCCGGTTACCTATACGCCGATTGCCCTTAACCTTGATTTGCCGCCGATTGACCAGGAAGGCTACATCTCGCTGGGGCTGCTGGACAAGGACGGCGAAGCGGCGAAGAACTATATGGACGACAGCGGCAAAATTTACGGCTACCGCTATTCCGATACGCTCGGCACCGAAATTATCGTTGATACGCTGGTGCAGAAAGTGGCGGTCGGCAGCGTTCTGATTGACAAGCTTGGCACCGTCAACGGTATTTCCAATTCGGCAAAACAGACCGAAGAGGGCATGGACCTGTTCATTCCGACCGAAACAGCGCTGAGAAGCGTCGGGCTGTCTATCTGCGAAAAGCTCTACGACAAGAAGAGTCCGTGGGAGAAGACCGTTTACAAGCCGGTTACCGAGAAGGTAAAACAGGAAACCAAGGCGCCGGAAGCGATGCCGGAAGCCAAGCGCAAATAAGCGTAAGCGGCCGGGAGAACTCGGAAGCCTGCCGCGAGCAGGGTTCCGGGTGTCGGATTTCGCCTGATGCTGCGGCGGGGTTGAAGCTGAGGCATGCTGTGCAGAACCGATGCGGAAAATGCCGGGAGAACCGGCGGGTTGCTGACAGGGGTGCGGAAAACCGCGCCCCTTTTTTTGTTATGCGTATGGGGGAGAGAGGGGCGGGACAGCGCATGGAAAAGAGCTTTTCTGTCGGGGGAGAGACGGAGCGGGACGCCGTGTTGCATATAGAGAGAAGAGTGTGGCGGAGTGGAGGCAGAAGCGTAGAGACGGGCGGGACGGCGTGTCGCATGGAACGGGGCTGGCGTGAGAAACAACGGTGCATGGACGGCGTGCTGCGGGCTGTAAGCTGTAGGTTGTAGGCGTAAGCTGCAGGCAAAAAGGAAGGCCTGAATATTCGGGAGGGAGGTATGTGAACTTCAGGCCTGTCGTTTTTTTTGTAATCTGCCGGGCGGCGGGGCTGTTACAGATATTTCAGCCCTATGGTGCAACCGACCGGGCTGCAGGTGCAGGCGGCGTATGCCTGTTCCAGCGTCAGCGGGATTGCCATGTCGTGGGTGCCGATAGTATATATGCCGTTGGCCTCATTGCGGTCGGCGGACGAATGGACGTCTTTCATCTGCGGTTCGGCAATGTCTTCTTCCAGCGTGCCGATGTAGAGGCTTGTAAAGCCCGATGACGGGTCTTTGCCCCAATCCATCGTTACCATTTCGATACAGACGTTTTTGGAGATGTTGTTGACATAGAGTTCAAAGGCCATTTGTTTGTTATTGGAGGCCTCGCTGGGGAAGATGGTTACTTTTCCGTTCCAGGCGTGCAGGATGTCATTGCTGGCGCGGGAGTGGTCGTACATATCAGCGGGCACGGCGCCGATATTTATAAGCAAATTGTTGTTTATGTCGCTGAAGTCATGCTGGCCGATAAATGAATTGCGGATATTGGTAATCAGCATGGTCAGCTGCTCAATCAAATGGTTGGTTTTGTATTTGCCCATTGCCTTGGAATAGCCGGCTATGCCGCCGACGGAAAGGACGCCGACGATTGCCAGTACACCCAGCATCTCTATCATTGAACGGCCTTTTTCGCAGCTGTTTGTCATAGTACCTCCCTGTCAGCCTGAATTTTAACGCGCCGATTATACAAATGCGACCCTTAAAAATGGCTTAACTTTCGGCTTATTATAGCATAAATTTTGCGGGTTGTAAAGCCTGCCGTTAGTGCTATGACTATAGATATAGCAATATAGAGCCAGGCCGAGGTTTCTCCGCTTTCCGGGAAAGGATAGTACCATATGTCGCTTTTGATGCGTGCGAGGGCGGCGGCGGCGTCGGCACGGGGAGCGAGAGGCGCTGCGGCGGCGGAAGGGAATTGTGCAGCGGGGGCGGAAATGAACGGCAGAAACAGGGCTTTGGCAAGCATAAAGCCGGCAAAGTGGTGCATCATGATGTCAAAGGTATGGTTCGCAATATATTGCAACGGGCGGCTTCGGACGAGCAACGGCGACAGAACCCGGGCAACGCGCAGCCAGAACAGAACGGCGAGGAGGCTTATGGCATATATGGCGGGCGCCGGGGCGTCGACGGTGTCCAGCCACGAAGGGATATGGTTATAGCCGGGGAATTTTTGGGTCAGGCAGGTCAGGGCGGCGAGAACGATAAACAGGTAAAGCGGCGTGGCGACAGTATCGTATTTGGCGAGGACGTGCCGGTAAAGAAAGCCGAATGCAAAAGCGGGCATGAAGTAGAGCGTGCGCAGAGCGGTCAGCGCCAGGGTGCGGGCGCCGTGGTTTTCGGGGGCGTACGCCAGGGCAAAGCAGCCGAGCGCCAGCGACAGGACGAAAAATATAACGGCGGGCAGGAAAAAACTGCCGGGCTGCGGCCGGGCAGACGGGGTTAAGGCGGTGCGGCGGGCGGCAGACGGAGCGAACGGGCGCAGCAGCAAATAGCCGACGGCCTGTACCAGAAACAGCGGCACCAGAAACCATGACGCCATGTTGTAAATGAACTGGTGCCCGTCGACAAGCGGGGCATAGAGCAGGTTATACAGGTTAAATTCCCCGCCGAGCGCAAAGCCCTGATGCCGGTTCAGATACCAGCACAGGGCGCCGTAAGCCGCGTTCCAAAGGTAAAGCGGCACGAGCAGGCGCAGGGTTTTGCGGGCGAAAAATTCCTTATAGCCGCGCGTAAGGTTGAGGAAATAGCCCGAGACGAACATAAACAGCGCGATATGGTAGTTCTGGTAACGGAGCAGTCCGTTGAAGTCGAGGTAATCGGACGAACCGACATGCCCGTCGACAATCATGATGATGGCAAGGACGTAGAGCATTTTGAACGTCGGGTCGGCGGCGGACGGCACCGCGGGGGGAACGGGGGCAGATTGCGGGGAGGCTGGGCGCAGGCGGCTGCGGGCGGCAACAGGGGAAGATTGCGGGGAGGCTGGGCGTTTTGTCATCGGTTAACCTTTTGTAAATAATTTTACCTTATAATCAATACCTAAATGAATGTTAGCAGGGCAAAATTTAAGGTCTGGTTAACGGATCAGGGTAAATGCCGCAGGTCGGAGGTTAAAGGCCGGCTGACGGACCGGGGTAAATGCCGCAGGGCGGGGTTTGCAGGGTTTAAGGATTGCCTGACGGCTGACATTCGCAGACGGTTTTATTTGGTGTGTATAAAAAATAAAAAGGGCTTTTCAGTTTCGCCCTCATCTTTTAAGGTCGCATACAGTATTTAATTACGGGGGACATGATGGCTTCTTACAATATTATGAGTTCGGGCAGACGCGGATGGAGTACGCAGAGCTGGCTTTTGTTTATTTACAGCGCGGTGGTAACCTTTGCGCTGGTGCTGGTGGTCAGCCGGAATTTTGAAACGCCGGAGCAGATTGTCGCCGAGGAGCGGCTGGCGGCGGAAGGAAAACGCGAAAACGCCGAGCAGCAGGCTGTCGCAAAAATGGCAGTGCCGGAGGTTTATGAAGGAGAAAGCGATGGTTTGGCGGTGCCGGGAGCGTCCGGGACGGCGGCCGGCGCCGATATGGCAGGCATTGATGCCGGCGAGGGCGAGTCTTTTGACAATCCGGCGGTGGAATGGACGGTCGAGGGCGAAGAAACCCAGCCCGAAGTCAAGCAGGACGTTTTGACCGTGGAAAAGGGCGACCACTTCATCGGGCTTCTGCAAAAGCTCGGCATGGAGTATCAGGAAGCGAATCAGGCGGCGGAGAGCCTTAAGGAAGCCGGGTATGACGTGCGCAACCTGCGTGCGGGGCAGAAAATCGACATCGTCAAGACGGTGGACGTGCCGTTCGGCGAGCTGTTGAGCGTGGACAAGATTGTGATTGAGCCGACGGCGGGAACCAAATATGTGGTTACGCGCAACGAAGACGAAAAGTACGTTGCGGAGATGGAACAGCTGGAATTAAAGACCGAGAACCAGACGGCGCAGGGCAGCATTACCTCGTCTTTGGCGGCGGCGATGCAGAATGCGGGCGTGCCGTCCAGCATTATCGGCAACTTTATCAATATTTTCGCCTATACGGTCGATTTCCGTTCGGACATCAAGAGCGGCGATACGTTCAAGGTTCTGTTTGACCGCAAGGTGGCGCCGGACGGCAAGGTTGTCAAAAACGGCGACATTCTGTATGCGGAGCTGAATCTGGGGAGGGACAAGATTGCGCTGTACCGCTACGAAGATTTGAATGGCGGCGTGGACTACTACAATTCCAAGGGGATTGTGCTGAAAAGGGCTCTTGACCGCAAGCCGATGGAATTCCGGTCGGCGCGGATTTCGTCGCGTTTCGGCTGGCGGCGGCACCCGATTTTGAAGCGGCGCATCCTGCACAGCGGCGTGGACTACGCGGCGCCGAAAGGCACGAGGATTTACGCGAGCGCGGACGGCGTGGTTAAACGCGCGCAATGGGCCGGCGGTTACGGACGCTATGTGGTTATCCGCCACAATTCGGAGTTTTCGACCGGATACGCGCATATGAACGGTTTTGCCAAAGGCATCCGTCCGGGCGTCAGAGTCAAGCAGGGGCAGGTTATCGGCTATGTCGGCTCGACCGGACGTTCGACCGGGCCGCATCTGCACTTTGAGGTGATTAAAAACGGCAAGAAGGTCGACCCGCTGAAAGTCAAGGCGGCGACCGGGACCAATCTGGCAGGCAAGGATTTGCAGCGTTTTAAGGCCGAGGTGGCGAAGATTGCGGCGCTGGCCGAGGGACAGACGGCTTACGCGGCGGCAGATACCGCGGCGGCCGAGAGTCTGGGCGCGGGAACCGGCGGCGCGGGCAATCCGGGAGCTGCGGCGAGCGCGCAGAATTAAACGATTGTGTGCCGAGAGCCGTAATGCTGCGGGAAGAAGGGCGGAGGACGGCGTCAGAGGTCAGCGCATAGAATTAAACGATTGTGTGCCGAGAGCCGTAACGTAGCTGGAAGAAAGGCGGAGGACGGCGTCAGAGGTCGGCGCATAGAATTAAACGATTGTGTGCCGAAAGCCGTAACGCTGCGGGAAGAGGGGCGGAGGACGGCGTCAGAGGTCAGCGCGCAGAGTTAACCGGTCGTCGGACATTGCGGACGGTTTGATGAAACGGCGGCCGCATCAGATGATTTTTCTTGACTATGTTTGCGGAGGCGGCTATCATTTCTCCGCAACATTTTTTTTAGGAGAAAACTCTATGGAACTTAAAGGATCTAAGACCGAAGCGAACCTGCAGGCCGCTTTTGCCGGCGAATCGATGGCGCGCAACAAATATACCTACTATGCGTCCAAAGCCAAGAAAGAAGGCTATAACATCATTGCCGACAAGTTTGAACAGACCGCGAACAACGAAAAGGAACACGCCAAAATCTGGTTCAAACTGCTGCATAACGAGGAAATTCCCTCGACAATCGAAAACCTGAAAGACGCGGCGGCCGGCGAACGCTACGAGTGGACCGACATGTACGACACGATGGCCAAGGAAGCCGACGAAGAGGGCTTTAAGAAAATCGCCACTCTGTTCCGCATGGTCGGCAAAATCGAAAAAGGGCATGAAGAGCGCTACAATGCGTTGTTGGAAGCTCTGGAAGCGGGAAAAGTCTTTGAACGCCCGACCAAGGTTATCTGGGAATGCGCAAACTGCGGACACCGGATTGAAAGCCTTAAGGCGCCGGAAGTCTGCCCGGTATGCAACCATCCGAAAGCTTATTTCTTCGAATTGCAGGAGAAGTTCTAGGCCGGAGCGAGACGGGGAACCGGCGTGAGTGCCGGAGAAACCGCTGTGAGTGCCGGAGAAGCCGCTGTGAGTACCGGAGAAGCCGGCGTGAGTGCCGGAGCTTTTGGGAGCGGTCGGAATGCCGGTTGAAAAGCCAAGGTGCCGGTTCGGACGCTCTGGTGCTGCGACGAAGGCCGATAATAAGAGGGGTGCGGGAAACTGCGCCCTTTTTTCAGGCGCGGAGTTTGAATATCAGCACGTTAGACAGCGGGTCTATGCCGCGCAATCTGATTTCGGCGGTTTCGTCGGCGACGGCGACCCCGTCTCCGGCAATCAGCGGGTGTCCGTCGAGGCTGACGGCACCGGTTGCGACGTGTATCCAGACTTTGTGTGCGGGGGTAATATCAAAGCTGACGGTTTTGTCCTGCTCGAGCAGGGTCTGGTAAATTTCGGCATTCTGGTGCAGGGTTATCGGGCTGTCCGTACTTTTGGGCGAGGCAATGCGGACGAGCCGGCTTTTCAGCTCCTGCGGCGAGGGGGCGGCCTGCATATACTCGGGTTTGACGTCGTCGATGTTCGGCTCTATCCAGATTTGCAGAAAATGGACGGGTTTGCTGAGCGATGGATTCATCTCGCTGTGGGTAATGCCGGAGCCGGCGCTCATCTTTTGGATTTCGCCGGCTTTGATGACGCCGCGGTTGCCCATGCTGTCGCGGTGTTCCAGTTCGCCGTCGAGCACGACGGTAACGATTTCCATGTTTTTGTGCGGATGGGTACCGAAGCCTTCGGCCGGGGCGACGACGTCGTCGTTAATGACGCGCAGGTCACTGAAACCGAGGTAACGCGGGTCGTAATAGGATCCGAACGAAAAGGTGTGGCGGCTGTTGAGCCACGGGGTTTGGGTGTGGCCGCGGTCGCCGGAAGCGCGAATCGCAAACATTTCTTTCTCCTTGATATAACAGTGGATATGATAACGGGTATGCGGGCAGATATGACCGCGGGGCAGTCGGTTGAGGGGTGCAGATGCGCCGGCCGACGGGGCGGATGCCGTCCGGGAGACTGGGCGGGTGTGTCGGTTGAGGCGGGCACTATCCGGAGGGATTGGGCGGGTGGTGCTGCGGCTTATATATGGCGGGCGGAGATGTTTTCAAGGTAGCCGTGAGACGAGGGGAATAACCGCGGGCGGAGAGCGTGCGGCGGGGCGGCGTTGGGGCGGAGAACGAAACGGCGTGCATAACTTGCGGCGGGGGATTGCGGGGACGGAAATTATGCCGTATCATTGCGGGAGTTTATGAGTGGAAGAAAACAACGAAACAGCATTTCAGGGAGGTTTTATGCCGCACAGCTTTTCCTATATCGCCGATGAGCGGACGCGGGCGCTGGTTATCGGCTCCATGCCGGGAGAGGCGTCGCTGGCGGCGGGCGAGTATTATGCGCACCGGCACAACCTGTTCTGGCGTTTTGTCTTTGAGGCTTACGGCGAGCCTTTTGACCCGAAAGCGCCGCCGGCTTACGGCATCAAAACCGGGCTGCTGCTGGCGCACGGGGTCGGGCTGTGGGATGCGGCGGAGAGCTGCGCGCGAGAGGGAAGCCTTGATTCCGACATCAGAAATGCGATGCCGAACGATTTTGCGGCGCTGTTTGCGCTGTATCCGGAGATTGAGCGGCTGCTGTTTAACGGGCAGGCGGCGTTTAAGCTGTTCTGCCGTTTCAACAAGGGGCTGCTGGAGGGGCGGACGTGGGAAGTGCTGCCGTCTACGAGCCCGGCGAACGCGTCTATTCCGCTGGCGGTCAGGCGCGAGAAATGGCTCGCGGCGCTGCAAGGAGCGGCAACGGCTGCGCTGCCGGCAATGACGCAGGACGGGGCGCTGCGGAGAGAGTGAGACGGTGCGGCATGGGCAGTTTGGCAGGAAGATGCAAAAAAGCGGAAAAGTCGGATAAAATACTTGAAAAAATTATGCAACAGTGCCAAGTTGGACAGCAGGTACAGAGCCGCGTTAAACAGCGGGTACAGCGCTGGGCGGGGGGCTGACGGTATCAGGCACAGAACCGCGTTAAACAGCGGGTACAGCGTTGGGCGGGTGTCTAAACGGTATCAAGTACAGAGCCGCGTTACACAACGGGTACAACGCTGGGCAGGTGCCGGATAAGATGCCGGGCGGACGTCAGGTTCAGCAAGTTTTAAGTTTGATGAAAGGGAAGTTAAGATGCCAAAGATTGCAGTTGCCGGGGTTAAAGGAAGTACCGGCCGGGAGTTTCTCAACCTTTTGAACGAAAGCGGCATTCCGGCCGACGACGTATTTGCGCTGGAGGCGAAGGCGCCGCTCGGGACGCTGGTGTCATACGGCGAAGATGACGAATTGGACGTGTCTGCACTGGATACATTTGATTTTAAGAAAGCCGATATTGCGATATTTGCAACGACGAAGGAACAGGGCAAGCGTTTTATCAAGAAAGCGACAGGTGCCGGATGCCGGGTGATTGACCTTTCGGGGGCAACGTTCGGCGACAGTTCGGTTCCGCTGGTTATTCCCGAATTGAACGGCGAACTGTTGAAACGGGGGAACGGGCAGGCAACGGACGGGCTGCCACAGGTTATCGGCGTGCCGTCGTCGGCGGTGTATCAGATTTTGCTGCCGCTGGCGGGAACCATCAAAGAACACAAGCTTAAGCGGCTGGTGGTAACGACGTTTAACTCCACTTCTTATCACGGGCATGAGGCGATGGACGAACTGTTTACGCAGTCGCGCAAAATCTTTTTGAACGAAACGCTGGTTGATGACGAGCAGATTTTCAAAAAGCAAATCGCGTTTAATGTTCTGCCGCAGGTCGGCGAGTTCATCGGCGAGGAAACATCGCTGGAGTGGGCGATTAACGCCGAGATTAAAAAGGTTCTTGACAGCGACATCAAAGTGCACGCGAACTGTGCATTCGTGCCGACGTTTATCGGCGATGCGGCGTTTGTCAATGCGGAATTTGACGATGAAGTTGATGCGACGGCGGTACGCGAGGCGATGAAGGCGCAGAAAAACGTTGTCGTTTTTGACAAGACGGTAGATGCGGGCTATGTCAGCGTTGACGATGTTCAGGGCGAAGACAGCGTTTATGTGTCGCGCGTGCGGCAGGATGTTTCGGTCGAGAACGGCATCAGTTTCTGGACGGTGGCAGACAACCTGCGCGCCGGCGGGGCAAAACTGGCGTTTTCGGTGATGACTGCGGTGCTGGCGAAAGCTTAGACGGGGACTTTGGTGCCGGCGGCACAGGAAACGGTGCCAACGGTACAGGAAACGGTGTCGGCGGTACAGGAAACGGTGTCGGCGGCACGGGAAACGGTGCCAACAGCACAGGCAACAAGGGCTGTACCGCCGATGTTCCGGCGGGTTGGCGAAACGGCAGGGCACCGAGAGAAACGGCGGCAGTTTAGGGCTGTCGGCATAACGTAACGAAAAAAGGCAGAAGAAAAGGACGGAAAAGCAAATGGGCAAAATATTAAGACTTTGGGTTTCGGGCGTTATGCTGGCGGCTGCGGTTCTGACCGGGCTGGCGGTTATTTCAGGCGATGTTGCGGCGGCGGGGAAAAAAACGGCGCATGCCGTCGGGACGAACAGTGCCGATATAACGGCGGCGAAAACGAGCGGCAAGTCCGGCAGCGCTGAAGCGAGCGGCAAGTCCGGCGGTGCGGAAACGGAGGCCCTCGGCGTTGACGAAGGCGAGGTTTCCGGTTCCGAGAACGAGGCGGCGTTTGACTACAAGACCGTTTCGGGGCAGCTGGAGGAAATTGAAAAATCCATCCGGAAAAAGCAGTTTACGCGTCAGAGCCTGGACGATGCCGCGGCATTTCTGACCCAGCAGGAAATCGTAATTGAGTTTGCGGCCAAAGGGATTGAAAAGAACTCCAAATACGTGCAGGACGCGTTAAACGCATTGGGACCGGAGCCGGCGGAAGGGGAAAACGAAGACCCGGCGATTGCGGAAATGCGCAGCAAGTATACGGCGGTGATGAACAACTATAAAAACCGTTTGATTGAGGCGAATTTGCTCAAAACCGAAATGGCGCGGCTGAATTCGATTATTTCCGAGGCGCGGAGCCGGATTATCATCGGCAATCTGGTGGCGGAGCAGAATGTCTTGATTGCGCCGCACAACTTCTTTACGGCCATCGGCGACGCAGCGGTGTTTTTCTGGGAAATTGCAATCTCGCCGGTCGAGTGGTACCGGGGGCTTTCGGCGGAAGAACGCGAGAACGTTTACCACGGCGGGTGGTACGTGCTGCTGATTTTGGGGCTGGCATTGTCGTTCGGGCTGTTCCTGCGGCGGTATATCATTAACAAATGGGGGTACGGGCATACCGAAGATTATCCCCGTTACGGACAGAAAATCGTGGTGGCGGTGATTACGGCGATTGCGTACGGGGTGATTCCGTCGCTGCTTATCGGCGGGTGCCTGTTGTGGCAATTGACCAACGAAACGCTGACGCAGAGCAAGTTCGGCGTGGTCTTGGCCAATGTGCTGTACTATTCGCTGTATGTTACGCTTATCCGGGCGCTGGCGCGGGTTACGCTGGCACCGTGGAACGGGCGCTGGCGGCTGTTTAATATTTCCGACGAGAGGGCTGAGCGCGTGTTTGCGGCGACGACGCTGTCGCTTATTTTGCTCGGGGCGGTCGGGTGCATCCGGCAGATTGCGGCTTATTTTGAAGCGAGCGAGGCGCTGACGCTGTTGTTGGAAGTGGCGGGCGACGCAATTAAGGCGTTTGTCATTATTTTGATGACATCGCGGATTTTGGGGCGGATTAGAAACCGGGGAGTCGGCGATGAAGAAAATGAGGAGGAGAGCCGGGGGGACGGTGCGGGCGGCAATGGTGGCAGCGCCACGGGCAGTAGTAGCACCACCACGGGCAGTGGTAGCAGCGCCACAGGCAGTGGTAGCAGCGCTACAGGTACGGCGGGGGAGGGTACCGTCGGAACCGGGACAATAAAAGGAGCCGTGGGGAGCGCGGTGGGTGGCAGCGCCACGGGCAGTAGTAGCAGCGCCACGGGCAACAGTGGCAGCGCCACAGGCAGTGGTAGCAGCATCACGGGTATGGCGGCGGCAGCTGCGAGCGGTGCGGCTGTTGCGAGCGAGAAAATCGTTACTTCGGCACCGACGGCGGGGAGCGCGGCGGCTTTGCTGGCGGACGACGAACCGGAGAATATGAGCCTTTCTTCCAAAATCATCGTGTTTACGACAATTTTTGCGGTGTTGACGTTTGGCATTTCGCTGTTCGGGTATCCGGAACTGGCGACCTTTATTTTCAACCGTTTTATCGCCTCAGTGCTGTTTATCGGCGCGTTTGTCATCGTGCGGCGGTTTATTTCCGATTTGCTCAGGCGGAGCATCGTCTTTTGGATTAAGACGTTCAAACTGCGCAAACAGCTGTTGTCGAAGGCGGATTTTCTGATGACGCTGCTGGTAACGCCGCTGCTGGTGCTGTTTCTTATCTATTCGCTGCTGACGCTGTGGGGAATGCCGGGGGCGTTTATGTTGCAGGCGGTAAAGAAACTGGTGTTCGGCTTTAAGGTCGGGGGCATCAACATTTCGCTGATTTCAATCGTTACCGGGCTGCTGGTTTTCCTGATTTCGCTGACGCTGGTCAAGATGATGAAAAACCGGCTTTCGAACAATCTGCTGAACCGCATCAACATGGACGAGGGAATTAAGCACTCGCTGATTTCCGGGTTCAGCTTTACGGGCTTTATCATTTCCGCCATTCTGGCGATTGTGGCGATGGGCGTGGATTTGTCCAACCTTGCGGTTATCGCCGGTGCGCTGTCGGTCGGTATCGGTTTCGGGCTGCAGGACGTCATCAAAAACCTGGTCAGCGGCATTATCCTCTTGTTTGAGCGGCCGTTTAAGGTCGGGGATTGGGTGCTTATCGGCGGCGAAGAAGGAAAAATCAAACAAATTAACATCCGCTCGACGGAGGTGGAAACCTTTAACAAGGCGAGCGTGATTATTCCGAACGCGACGCTGATTTCGTCGTCGCTGACCAACCTGACGCACGGCAACAACTGGCAGCGGCAGACGATAGCGGTCGGGGTTTCGTATGATTCGGACGCCGAGCAGGTAACGAAACTGCTGTTGGAATGCGCGCGGAGCTGCAAAAAGGTGATGAAAGTGCCGGCGCCGTATGTGCTGTTTAAGAATTTCGGCGAATCTTCGCTGGATTTTGAGCTGCGGATTTATGTTTCCGACATTTGGAGCGGCTGGTCGGCGGGCAGCGACGTGCGGTACGAAATCCTGCGGCGGTTCCGCGAGGCGAATATCAACATCGCTTATCCGCAGATTGTGGTGCACCAGGGCAGCGAGGATACGAGCGTCAAGGGGTGGCAGACCAACGTTTAACGGACGAAAGTTTTGTCTCCGACAGGTGCGGCGCGGATGTTGCGGCAGGGCGGAATGGCTTTTTATTTTTGTGTTGACGGAATAATAAAGTATGCTATACTAACAATGTTCAATTTGACGTGAAGAAATTTCATTATGAAAATATCCATACTCGGAGCTTCCGGTAAAGTCGGAACAGAGGTAATACGATTGCTGGCCGGGCAAGACTATTTTAGAGAGAAACTGGAAGTTGTCTTGTTTACGCCGCACAATGTACAAAAAATTCAGGGCTTTCTTATGGACTTAGAGGAGGCTTTTTTTATACGAAATAAGGAATTTTCTCATAACGTAAAATTTTTGCCGACAAACAATTTTAGCAGTTTATCAGAATCTGAATTGGTAATTATTTGTGCAGGACTTTTTGCTGATGAGAAAGAAAAAAAACAATATTATCTGTCTGATTCAAGCGGACGAAATGTGCAATCATTAAAAAATTATTCTCTTATTGTGGAATTATGCCGGCAAGTTGAATTTTATGCTTCTACTGCAACATTTGTTATAGTGACAAATCAGGTTGATATTATTACGCAGAGAGCGAGGGATATTTTGACTTCAAAAAAGGTATATGGGTTGGGGTGTTATTTAGATACTATACGATTCAAAAAAATATTTTCTGAAATAACGGGTTTGGCTTTGAATGAATTTGATGCTACTATATTGGGCTTTCATAATAAAGATATGTTCATATCAGAGACAGAATTTTATATATCGAAAGACGTTTCAGATTTATATCGTAAAAAAAGTATTGCATTGCAGAAAACAATTTTGAGAGGAAAGGAAATTTCTGATATGCAAAAAGATTGTAACTATCCGGAAATAAACAGCGGTTCTTCCAAACTTCCGGCTGCAGCGCTTTATAATATAATTGAGGCATTTACTCAGAAGTTTAAAAGGTTGCAGCTTCCTTTAAATCGGAAACTGCTGCGATGTGAGGCAAACGGCTATGCCCAAATGCCCTGTTTGATTAGTTATAGAAAAATTGAAGCGGTTTCTACCATTTTGACTGAAAATGATCAGGAAAGTTTAAATAGGGGAATTAGCAATCTTCAAAGTGAGATTGATGAATTAAATATGATTTACAGGCAGTAACAAGGAATGTTTTTATGAATATAGTTTGTTTTTCAAAGTTTGCTCAGATGAGAGTTGTTGAAACCGTTTTTCCTCGGGTGGTTTTGTTTGACTGGGACGGGACACTGGCCGAGACACGCCCTGCCGTTGTTGACGCGATGGAGCATACGCTGGTCGCATACGGCAGGGAGCCGTGGGACGAGACCAAACGGAAGTATCGTGATACGTCAAAATCGCTGAAAGAAAATTTCCCCAATTTTTTCGGTGAGGAAAGCGTACGGGCATACGATGACTATCTTGCATATTATCGGGTACACGGAATGCGGCGGATTGTTCCGGCTCCCGGCGCGGCAGATTTCCTGCGCAGCTGCATAAACGCAGGTGTCGGCATATACGTTGTTTCCAATAAGGAAAAAGCGCTGTTGACGGCGGAAGTGCGGCACTTTTTTCCTGATATTGTTTTTAATGCAGTCCTCGGCAATGGCGATGCTCCGCGCAACAAACCTGCGCCCGACCCTGTTTTTGCCGCCCTGAAAAATGCGGATTTTGCCATCAACCGCGAAACTGTCTGGCTGGTCGGCGATTCAAAGCAGGATACTGACTGCGCCCTTGCCGCCGGTGTTTTGCCTGTTGTTATCGGCAACGGAAAATTTATGGGCGAGGGGGAACTGGCGCAATATGCCGCCGCCGGAAAGGTAAAGTGTTTTTCTGATTTTGCCGCTCTTTATCGGCAAATGTGCCGGGGTTAAAACGTATAGCGCATACCGAGGGAAAACTCCAGCATATCGTCAATATATTCGCTGTCCAGCACGACATAGCGCACCATGCCCCGCAGCGCCCAATGGCCGGTGATGTTATACTGTGCGCCGGCGCCGAAGCGGTAGCCGACGTTGTCGTCCGAACCGCTGAACTCGTGGATGCCGTCGCTGTATTTCAGCTTAACGTCAAATTCATATTTGCCGACACCCGCTGCCGCTACCAGTTCCAGCTGGTCGTTCAACGGCAGAAAGCCCAACGCGTCCACGCCGTACGCGGTATAATCGCCTTCGGTGCGCCATTCGTCGTCAGCCGTTTTTTTCGCCGTATTTGAGGTTTGGTAAAACACCTCTACGCCCCAGTTTCTGCCGATGCGCAGCCCTGCCGCACCGCCGACAAACATTGCCCGGTCTTTTAAGAAATATTTTTCCTCTGAACCGCTGTAGCCGATATCCGTTGTTCCCGCATCCACGCCCAAATACGGACGGAGCGTGTTGACCGGCTGCGCGACTATTGCCGGCTGTGCGGTTATAAGCGGCTGTCCGGCAGCGGTCTCCCGTTGTCTTGTGGCGTAACCGTATTCTTCTCTCTGCGCAGGCGGAATGCGAACATAGCGCCCCTCGCCGGCAGAACGGTAACGCACGGCGCCCCCGTCTTGTCTATAAGCGGCGCCATGTTCCACACGCCTGCCGTATGCTTGTTCTGAAGCATAATCATACAGTTGAGCGTGTGCGGATTGGTAAGCGATTGCGGTAAATATGCCTGCTAATATCATCAGTTTAGTCATCCTGACTTCCTCTCTTTAATATGTAAAAGAAAAGCCACCTTCTTAGAAAAAGAGGTGACTGGAAGCTGAAAAACTATACGTCGATAGCGTGGTATATTTGCATACGCTTATTTTACCACCTTCCAGTCTAAGACCAAAAGGCATAAAAGCTCTGTTCATAATATATGAACACGACGTACCGGGTTTTCAGTCCCAGGAACACCAACTCGGCATTCCATCTTTAGGCTAGCTTATTAAAACTTAAGATGAAGTTAACAAGATACAAAAAATCTTCAGCTAAAGTGGGTGGATGTGAAAAAGTTGTACGTCGCCAACTCGCGCTTATTTGCCATAGGCTTATTCGCGCCATCCAGCCCAAAGCTGTCAGGCGTAAATATCGTTTCACGCTAACGCGACGTACAGAAATTTTTCAGATTTCAGGATACCTATCGGTATTCCATACCGCAATATATACAATCCTCGTTTATAAAAGTCAAATAAAAAAAGCCGCCTAAAAGGTGGTCGGGGAGTTCAACAATCATCATACTGGATAAATGACTCTTCCGGCCTTTAAACCGGAGTTCTGGACATACGCCGGAAGCTCCCCGATCCCGAGGTAAAAATCGGTTTCCCGACGCAGACTAACAAGCTGTTTCCGGGAGTTTTCCAGTATAAAAGGCTGTTGAAACCCGCACCACCTCTGGTGCTAACCAAAATCGGAATATTCCAAAATTGCCCTGTTTATAGTAATAATACCTAAGTATTAAAAACAAGTAAAAAAACAATGGAAAAATAAAGATGACTGGGGTTGGAAGGCTATTAACGAGAATAGCAGTTTTTTGCTTACACAAAAAAACCCCAGTCACAAGACTGTTGGGCACAAATATCGTTTTATGCTACGTCGTTAATCAATAAAGAGGCTTCCACTCCTCAGAAATACCTATCGGTATTCCATATTGCAATATATACAATACCCGTTTATAAAAGTCAAATAAAAAAAAGCCGCCTATACAGGCAGCTTATTTAAAGCGAGTGGAGGTTGGAAAACTGTACAACGTCAGTTGCGCTTATTTGCCATAGGCTTATTCGTGCCCTCCACCCATAGGGTGGGTGGAGACTGAAAAACTGTACAACGTCAGCTGCGCTTATTTGCCATAGGCTTATTCGCGCTCTCCACCCATAAGATGACTGGAAGTTAGAACCTGCATAGAAACAGTGGGTATATTCACATATATGCATATGCTTATTTTACCGCCTTCCAATCCGTAGTAAGACCGGATGTTGAAATCTGCTCGAGAAACAGCGCGGCTTATTTGTAAAGCTTATTCACCGCCATCCGGCGATTAGCTATCTTATACGTCCCCGCTCAAAAGTCAAATAAAAAAAAGCCGCCCATACAGACGGCTTACAACAATGCCGGCGCCCTGACAAAGCGGAGAAGCGGGCGGGTGCCGTCTCCGGAGCGGGCGGGGCTTCTTTTTACAACAGCGGAGACCAGGCGGGGTCACTGCCGTCTCCGGGGGTCAGCACCAGGCGTTCGTTGGTGCCGGTGATGTCTACGGAATACAGCTGCGTTGCGCCGTCAGAAGTCGCAGTGCCGCGGTTCTGGCGATAAAACATCAGCACACGGCCGTTGGGCGACCAGGTGGGGCGCTCGATATAAAACCCGGTGGCGAGGGTGCGTTCGCCGGTGCCGTCGGGATACATAACGCCGAGGTTAAACTGGTTGCCTTCCATACGGATAAACGCGATGTAATCTCCGCGCGGCGACCATACCGGCGACGCGTAGCGGCTCCCCTGGCGGAAGCTGATGCGCTGGACGTCGGAGCCGTCGCGGTTCATCACATACAATTGCTGATTGCCGCCGCGGTCGGAATTAAACACGATTTTGGAACCGTCGGGCGAATAGTTCGGGCTGGTATCTATCGACGGCCCGGAGGTCAGCTTTTTGGTTTCGCGCGTGGCCAAATCCATTTCGTAAATATCGGTAACGCCGTTTTTGGCATAACTCATCAGCAGATATTTGCTGTCGGGCGAGAACGCCGGCGCGAACGTCATGCCGGGGAAGTTGCCCAGCAGTTCGGTGCGTTGCGTGCGCAGGTTATACAGGTACACGCGCGGCTTGTTGTTGACGTACGAGAGGTAGGCGATATACTGCATATCGGGCGAGAATCGCGGCGTCAGCACCAGATTGGCCCCGCTGGTCAGGAACTGGTGGCCGTCGCCGTCCTGGTCCATCAGCGCCAGCCGTTTGACGCGTTTGCCCGAGGGGCCGCTTTCGGAAATATAGGCAATGACGGTGTTGAAATAGCCTTTGTCGCCGGTCAGGCGTTCGTAAATCGCATCGGCCATCGAATGCGCCATGCGCCGCCAGTTATCCTTTGAGGAACTGTAAACTTCGTACAGCAGCTCTTTCTGGCTGACGATGTCCCAGAGTTTGAAACGAAGTTTGAGGTCGGAGCCGTTTTCTTCCAGAATATACGACTGTACGAGAACCTGCGCGTTCAGCACTTTCCAGTCGCCGAATATCGGCTGCTGGTCAAAGCTTGTGAACTTCTGAATGTAACTGCGCTCGTTGATGATGCGGAACAGGCCGCTGCGCTCCAAATCCGCCAAAACGACGTCGCGCACTTTGCTTGCGTACGAAAAGCCGAGAAACGCGCCGATGCCCTGATTGTCCGACAGGATTTCGGGAAAAGCCACCGGAATCGGCTCCTGCTGCGCGCCGCTGATGCTGACATTGAGCTGCGCCTGCGCCGGAGCGGCCAGTGCCAGCCAGATAAGTGCCATCCAAAAGGATAATATTTTCTTCATCGCCTGTCCTTTATGCTGATATAAACCAAGTTGTATAGATATTAATGCCGCTCAGCCAAAAGTAAAGGACAAAGTGAAGAATATAAACTAAAATCTATCCGGGGAGGGCAAGGGGAGGTTTGCGGAGCGGGGCTGCGCGGGAGAGGGGACGGCGGGCAAGGGGAGGTTTGCGGGGCGGGACTGCGCAGGAGAGGGGACGGCGGGCAAAGGGAGGTTTGCGGAGCGGGGCTGC
>ENA-OPCB01000498-OPCB01000498.1-human-gut-metagenome-genome-assembly--contig:-NODE-498-length-25622-cov-6.218289_pt1 | contig 25622 bp, 16 predicted proteins | sample MGYA00241561_ERZ501473 | MGnify/ENA primary metagenome ERZ501473 (study PRJEB25962, sample SAMEA2042519) | human gut metagenome | biome: human gut; feature: human-associated habitat; material: faeces... | reverse complement strand
TGTATTTTTGAATATATCTATTTTGCAAGACCGGATGCAGTCATTGACGGGGTTGGTGTTTATGCCAGCCGTATTAAGGCAGGAAGATTCCTTGCTATGGATTCACCGGTAGAAGCAGATATGGTTGTTGGTGTTCCTGAATCAGGTAATCCGGCAGCACAGGGATATGCTATGGAATCTGGTATTCCTTACGGAACAGCTTTCATTAAAAATTCTTATGTTGGAAGAACGTTTATCAAGCCAAAGCAGAGCATGCGTGAGAGCAGTGTACAGGTAAAGCTTAATGTGTTAAAAGATGCTGTAAAGGGTAAGAGAATTGTTATGATTGACGATTCTATCGTTCGAGGAACAACTTGTCATCGTATTGTTCGTATGTTAAAGGATGCCGGAGCAAAAGAAGTTCATGTAAGAATCAGTTCTCCTCCATTTTTACACCCTTGTTATTTTGGAACGGATATTCCTTCCGAAGATCAGTTGATTGCCTATGGTAAGACTTTAGATGAGATTCGTGACAGCATTGAGGCAGATACATTAGCTTATCTTGGAATGGAACGTTTAAAAGAACTTAACAACGGACTTCCATACTGTGATGCATGTTTCAGCGGTAACTATCCGATTGAACCGCCAACACAGGATATCCGTGGAGAACAGGGATAAATTAACTAATAGAAAATCAAGTGGCAATTATAAAAAATCAGGAAAGGAAAAGCTATTTAGATGCAAATCATCTAGCATATACACATTTGTATATGTTTTTAGTAGCAGAGATGATACATGGGATATTATTACTGGGATCCGACATATATACTCGTTGTGATAGGTGCAGTGATATGTATGATTGCATCGGCAAGAGTTAAAGGTACATTTAATAAATACTCACAGCTAAGAAGCATGTCAGGCATGAATGGTGCGCAGGTGGCTCAGAGAGTGCTTCAGGCGGCAGGCATATATGATGTGCAGGTGCGTCATGTGTCAGGTAGTCTGACGGACCACTACGATCCGCGCACCAAAACAGTGAATTTATCTGATCCTGTGTACAATGCCACATCGGTCGCAGCACTTGGCGTAGCAGCCCATGAGTGTGGACACGCTATACAGCATGCAAAAAGCTATGCACCTCTTTCAATCAGGAGTGCACTTGTGCCTATAGCTAATTTTGGCTCAATGCTTGCATGGCCGGTCATACTTATCGGCTTATTATTTAACACACGCTCGTCAGGGCTTATTATTGATATAGGCATATTGCTGTTTTCGGCAGCAGTGCTTTTCCAGCTCGTGACATTGCCGGTAGAGTTTGATGCTTCAAGACGTGCGCTTGTCATGCTTCGTACACAGGGCATACTTGCAGATGACGAGCTTAGGTACACAAGAAGGGTGCTCAAGTCAGCGGCACTTACCTATGTAGCCAGTGCGGCGGCTGCTATTTTACAGCTCCTTCGTATAATACTTATCACAAACGGACGCAGACGGGACGACTGATATTGTTTTAGCTGCTGTTTGCCTGTGATTTTACAGGGTGGCAGTTCAAATTGGATATATTAGTTAGAAAATTAAATGTATATGTAACTATTCGGAAACATCATCATGATAAATAATCATAGTAAAAATAATCATAATAATAAAAATAGCCAAATAAACAAAAATAATATACCGGGCAGACCGGCAAAATCAAACGTGACAGCGCATAATGAGCACTCTGTAGATACGCGTGAGCTTGCCCTTGAGATGCTTATTGAGATTAATGAGCGTGGAGCATTTTCACATATCGTGCTTCGTAGTGTGCTTGACAAGTATCAGTATCTGTCAAAGCAGGACAGAGCCTTTATGACGAGGCTTGTTGACGGCACTATCGAGTATATGCTGCAGCTTGACTACATCATAGACTCTTTTTCAAAGACAAAGGTAAGGAAGATGAAGCCCTTCATCAGAAACCTTCTTCGCATGAGCGTTTACCAGATAAAGTACATGGACGCGGTGCCGGATTCGGCCGTATGCAATGAGGCGGTGAAGCTTGCAAAGAGGCATAAGTTTGCACAGCTTTCGGGCTTTGTAAACGGTGTACTCAGAAATATTGCAAGAAATATAGATTCAGTACAGTTTGATACCTTAAGCATCCGATACTCTATGCCACAGTGGATAGTGGACAGATTTGTTGCGGCATACGGAGAGAAGAAGGCAGAGGAGATTTTCAAGGCCTTTCACAATAAGAGCACAATTAGCATCAGGACAAACCTGACCAGGTGTACTCCGGATGAGCTTCGCGCGACGCTTGAGGCAGAGGGTGTGACGGTCACAGCGGTTGATGAACTTAATTATGCATTTGTTATATCTGGATTTGATTATTTGAATGGCTTGCAGAGCTTCAGAGACGGACTTTTCTATGTGCAGGATATAAGCTCAATGCTTGTCGCACAGACGGCTGCTCCAAAGAAGGGCGACTATGTGATAGATGTATGCGCAGCACCGGGCGGCAAGAGCACCCATATAGCTGAGCTTTTGCGGGGAAGCGGCCATGTGTTCGCGCGTGACCTGACCGATAACAAGGTCGATATGATTGAGGAAAATATAGACAGGCATGGTCTTAACAATATGTCGGCAGAGGTGTGGGATGCCACAGTATTTGATGCTGATTCGGCGGGAAAGGCAGATATACTGATCTGTGATCTGCCGTGCTCAGGGCTTGGAGTGCTCGGCAGAAAGAAGGACATCCGCTACAAGATGACACCTGAGTCTGTAGATGAGCTTGTCGTTCTTCAAAGACAGATACTTGATACCGTGCATACATACGTGAAGCCAAACGGAGTGCTCGTGTACAGTACATGTACGATAGATGAGGCTGAGAATGAGGACAATGTGAGGTGGTTTATTGAAAAGCATCCGGAGTTTGAGCTGGATAAGAGCTTTGCTGAGGGCACCGGAATGAAACAGATACTGCCCGGTGAGCATGGAAGTGACGGATTCTTTATTGCAAGATTCATAAAAAGTAAATTATGATATTAAAATAAATCATGAATTAATAAATATAAATTGGTTCGAATTAGAAGAATTTGTTTATGCAGATTTAAATGATGAATTTTAATTACGAAACCAGATTTCAGGATATAATTAGTGAAGTAATAAACAATAAGCAAAACAAATAAGAAAAAACATTTATAAAACAATAGTTAAATGCAGACTTAATAAAAATGATATGGAACAGATAAAAGAACAACTAACTGACATCAAATCAATGAATATGGACGAGCTCACAGAGTTTATCATATCGCTCGGAGAGAAGAAATTCCGTGCGAAGCAGATATATGAGTGGATTCATGTGAAGCATGTGGACAGCTTTGATGAGATGACCAATATTTCAAAAAAGTTCATACAGGTATTAAAGGACAATGCAATACTCATCTCGCTAAAAAAAGAGGAGGTGCAGGTGTCAAAGCTCGACGGCACGAGAAAATATCTCTTTGCACTTGATGATGGCAACGTCATAGAAAGTGTGCTTATGAAGTACAAGCATGGAAACTCTGTATGCATATCTTCGCAGGTTGGCTGCAGGATGGGGTGCAGATTCTGTGCATCTACTCTTGATGGTCTCGTTAGGGGGCTTAGGCCGTCTGAGATGATTGACCAGATTTATCAGATAGGCAAGGACATAGGAGAGCGCATCTCAAATGTAGTTGTCATGGGGACAGGTGAGCCGCTTGACAATTACGACAATCTGCTGCGCTTTATAGAGCTTCTTACTGATGAAAACGGTATCAATATCAGCCAGCGCAATCTGACAGTTTCCACATGTGGTCTCGTACCGCGCATGAGACAGCTTGCAGATGAAAAGCTTTCTATCACGCTGGCGCTTTCACTGCATGCCTCCAACCAGGAAAAGAGAAAAGCTCTCATGCCGGTTGCAAACAGCTATGATATACATGATGTGGTCGATGCATGCAAATATTATTTTGCACAGACCGGCCGCAGAGTCACCTTTGAGTATAGCCTGGTAGGCGGAGTGAACGATACAGCCGAGGATGCAACAGAGCTTTCGGCACTCGTGCATGGCATGAACTGCCATATAAATCTGATTCCGGTAAACCCGATAAAGGAGCGCGACTACGTGCAGTCCAACAAGGGTGTTATAGAGGCTTTTAAAAATAGGCTTGAAAAAAACGGAATTAATGTTACTATTAGAAGGGAAATGGGCAGAGATATAGACGGTGCCTGTGGACAGCTTCGCAAGAAGCATGTAGATAAAGAGAGAGGAATAAACTAGATGAAGACGTTTTCCATTACGGATGCAGGTGCTATTCGTGAGATGAATCAGGATTTTTATTTCTCGTCTGACAATGCAGTAGGAAATCTTCCGAATCTTTTCATCGTAGCAGATGGAATGGGAGGACACAAAGCCGGTGACTATGCTTCCAGATACACTATAGAGCGTGTGGTTGCATCGGTATCGAGAAATGCCGGGGATGAACCGGTATCCATCATCAAAGAGGCTATCAACAAGGCAAATGAGCTTTTGGTGGCTGAGTCTCGTGAGGATGAAGCTAAGCGTGGAATGGGTACCACCTTAGTCGTAGGAACTATTATAGGAAACAAGCTTTTTGTGGCCAATATAGGTGACAGCAGGCTTTATATTGTAGGTGGCACAGAGCAGATCAGACAAATTACCAGGGATCATTCACTGGTTGATGAGATGGTCAGGATGGGTGAGATAAATGCCGACGAGGCGAGAGTTCATCCGGACAAGAATATCATCACGAGAGCTGTCGGGGCAGCAGATCATGTGGAGGCAGATTTTTTTGAGGTCGAGCTATGTGAGGATGACAGGATTCTTCTGTGTACAGACGGACTTACCAATATGGTGAGAGATGAAGAAATATGCGATACTATTAGGCAAAATGATAATATCGAGACAGCAGCGTCACAGCTTGTCGCCATGGCCAATGCAAACGGTGGCCGCGATAATATCACTGTAATGATTATTAAACCATTTTAAGACGAGGTAATAACAGATGTTAGAGATAGGAAGTTTTTTATCGGATCGATATGAGATCCTAAGCAAGGTTGGCGCAGGCGGCATGTCTGATGTATACAAGGCAAAAGACCATATACTGAGCCGTTTTGTAGCTATAAAGGTTTTAAAGCAGGAGTTTTCGGAGGATAGTTCATTTGTGACCAAGTTCCGTGCTGAGGCACAGTCAGCAGCAGGACTTGAGCATCCGAATATCGTAAATATCTATGATGTAGGCAGCGAGAATGGTCTGTACTACATTGTCATGGAGTATGTCGAGGGTATCACACTTAAGACTTATATCGAGAAAAAGGGCCAGCTGTCATTCAAGGAGTCTGCAAGTATTGCAATCCAGGTGGCAAGGGGCATAGAGGCCGCTCACAATAAAAATATCATTCACCGTGATATCAAGCCGCAGAATATCATTATTTCTACAGATGGCAAGGTAAAGGTGACAGACTTTGGAATTGCAAAGGCTACATCTTCAAATACAATAAGCTCAGATGTGATGGGCTCAGTACACTATGCATCTCCGGAGCAGGCAAGAAACGGCTTCGTCGATGGCAGAAGTGATATTTACTCACTGGGAATCGTAATGTTTGAGATGGTTACAGGCCGTGTGCCGTTTGACGGTGATACCACAGTGGCAGTTGCACTGCAGCACCTACAGGAGGAGATTGCAAGGCCAAGCATCTACGCACCGGATCTGCCAATCAGCTTTGAGAAAATCATCTTAAAGTGTACACAAAAGACACCGGACCGCAGATACCAGACTATTGAGGAGCTTCTCACAGACATAAGGCGCTCTCTTGCGCATCCTGATGAGGATTTCGTTACAATAGCACCACTCGTTGACGGTGGCAAGACCAAGGTTATAAGCCCGGAGGAGCTTGACAAGATAAAAGAAGGCAGAGGTGTTGCAGAGGACTTAAACGATGATGATACCGATGCAGATAATGGTGATGAGTATGCTGACGATGAAGACGATGATGATGAATATGATGAGTCACTCTTAGACGACGATGATGACGAAGAAGACGAAGACGACGAAGACGATGATGATGACGGCAAGCTTTTAAATCCAAAGATGGATAAAGCAATCACAATCATGGGTATAGTAACAGCCGTAATCATTGTAATAGTTATCATATATCTTGCACTTTCAGTGGCAGGAGTGTTTAAGTTTGGCGGCAAAAAGAACTCAGAGTCACAGCAGACAGAGTCACAGACACAGACCGAGTCTGAATCAGAGTCAGAGACACAGACTGAGACAGAGGGCCAGATGATTGACATCAGAGGCATGTCAGTGGAGGATGCTCAGAAGGCAGTAGACCGCTTAAAGCTTGACCTCACAGTATTTGCATTTGAGACAAAGCAGTCAGATCAAAAGGATGGCACAATCCTTGAGCAGGATGTCAAGGCCGGAGATACAGTAAAGCGTGGTTCACAGATTAATGTAGTTATCGCAGGAAAAGGTGATAGTACATCAGAGATGGTCAAGATACCAAGTGTAATCGGAAAGACCAAGAGCTCAGCAAAGAGTACACTCGAGTCAGCAGGCTTTAGTGTCACCTTCGGGTATGGAGATTACAATGACAGTGTAGCAGCAGATGTAGTAACAGCACAGTCACCATCAGCAAAGAAACAGGCCGCAAAGGGCAGCACAGTAACAGTCACCCTCTCACCGGGACAGAAGCCAATCACCGTGCCAAACGTAGTAGGTGCCTCACAGTCACATGCAGAAAGCGCCCTCGCAGGAGCAGGGCTCAAGTACACCTATGCCGACTCCCAGTACAGCGACACAGTACCCGCCGGCAGCGTAATCAGCCAGACCAAATCCGGCGAAACCGTAGCCGCAGGCACCACAATCACACTGACACTCAGTAAGGGTAAGCAGGAGATATCGACTAACGTAAGTAAAGGAATTAGTTATAGTGGAGAGGGAACTGTAGTAAAAGCAGAGTATAAGCTTGTAGGTAAAAGTGGAACTGTATACGATAAGGGTTCATATGAAAATACGTCATCATTTACAGTTTCCGGAACAATGAAAGAAGCTACAGGAAGTATTGTGGTTACTTGGACAGTTCAGACAGGGGAAACAGATGAAGCAGGAAATCCTGCAACTGTCACACTTGATCCAGTAACGTATAGCGTGCCATAAGCATAAGAGAAGTTAAATAATTATTATAAACCGGAATAGCAAAAAAGAAGTAGATATTGCCATAGCTTGGGGCAGCACAAGGAAAACGAGCCGTAGCGCAGCTACGTCAAGTTTTCCGTATCGCCATCGTATTTGTAAATACACACAATACATGTCCTTATTGTAGCCACCGGATAGCACCCACAAAGTGGGTGCTATCCGCACCCCACTACCGCATCAACCCGCGGACGAAAACCTGAACTCGCGGAGAGGAACTAAGGAAGCGGGGCAGGCATGTGTTCCGAGAAAAAAATATGAATTGCCCCGGGGTGCCATAAACCTACCGAGGAAAGAATAGGGCAGAGCAAGCCATAGCCTGTCCGTAGGAGAGCCCGGGGCTGGCTTCATATTTTTTAAGAGGAATATATGCCTGCCCCCGCCACCCACACAACCTCAAAGCGCGGCATGCACCCCGCCGAAAGCGTGACTCCTGCAAATACAAAAGCACACAAGGAAAACCATGACAGGAAAAATTATTAAAGGAATTGCCGGCTTCTACTACGTCTACGTAGAAGAAACCAAAGAAGCAAAAGAAACTGCCACAGGCGGCACTCTCTACGAGTGCAAAGCAAAAGGCACCTTCAGAAAACAAAAGATAAAGCCGCTGGTAGGCGATATCGTCGACATAGCAGTCCTCGATGATGAAAAGCACATAGGCAATGTCGAGCGTATACTGCCACGGAAAAACGAACTTATCAGGCCGGCTGTGTCCAATATAGACATGGCCCTGGTTATTTTTGCATCCGCAAAGCCGGATCCCAATTTCAACCTGCTTGATAGGTTTTTGTGTATGATGGAGTACCAGCATGTCCCGGTTACCATATGCTTCAACAAAAAGGACTTAATCACACCTAAAGAGCAGCAGGAGCTTAAAAGCATATACGAGCCGGCAGGCTATAGAGTGCTTTTTACCAGCACGAAAACAGGTGAGGGCATAGATGAGATAAAGCACATTTTAGAGGGAAGGACAACCACGGTTGCAGGCCCATCAGGTGTGGGCAAGTCATCTATCATCAACTGTCTGCAGGATGATGTGCAGATGGAGACCGGGCACATAAGTGAGAAAATAGAGCGCGGAAAGCACACGACCAGACATTCTGAGATTATCCCAATAAAGGATGGCACATATATCATGGATACACCGGGCTTTAGCTCGATGGATGTGCCGGGCTTTGAAAAGGAGGATTTGTGGACCTGTTATCCGGAGTTTGTAGAATATGAGCCGTATTGCAGGTTTCAGGGCTGCAGTCATATAAATGAGCCGGACTGTGGCGTGAAGGAAGCTCTTTCAGATGGGAAAATATCGCAGGTGCGGTATGATAATTATAAGCTTTTATATGAGGAGCTTAAAAACAGGCAAAAGTATTAATTTAAAGCATAATCAAACGGAGGAAGACATGAACTGTTTATCACCATCAATTTTATCAGCGGATTATTCAATACTCGGAGAGCAGCTTAAGCAGCTTGATGAGGCCGGAGCACAATATGTACATATAGATGTTATGGACGGCAGTTTCGTTCCCAGCATATCAATAGGACTGCCGGTCATAAAGACAATCAGAAAGTGCACAGAGCGTATGTTTGATGTGCATCTGATGATAGATGAGCCGGTCAGATATATAGATGATTTTGCGACAGCAGGAGCAGATGTCATCACAGTCCATGCGGAGGCATGTAAGCATCTTGACAGGACAATCGAGGCAATAAAGGAAAAGGGCATACTGGCAGGTGTAGCATTAAATCCGGCTACTCCGCTCTCAGCCATAGAGTATGTGCTTCCAAAGGTGGACATGGTGCTTATCATGACTGTAAATCCGGGCTTTGGAGGACAAAAGCTTATTCCGTACACTGTAGATAAGGTGCGCGACTTAAAGGCGCTTCTTGAGAAAACCGCAAATAAGGCTGATATCGAGGTGGACGGTGGTGTTAATCTTGAGAACGTGGAGACACTGCTTGCAGCAGGAGCCAATATCATTGTTGCGGGAAGTGCGGTATTTAGCGGAGATATAGAAGAAAATGTAAAGGGTTTTCTGAATATCATGATGTAACAGATGCAGGTTAAAACAGAAATGCTTCCGGGGCTGTAGCAAATGTGGATATGTTATTTATAAGAAGGTGGATAAAATGAGGTATTTGATTGTATGTGGTGGAAAAATAGATAAGGAATTCGGCTTAAATGAGATAAAGACTGATGGAATAGATGCCATAATTGCGGCTGACAGCGGAATGGATTTCCTGTACGAAAACGGTGTCACGCCTGATATAATTGTAGGTGATTTCGATTCAGCCACGACAAAGGCCTTGGAGTTTTTTGAGAGAAAGGGACAGACCGAGATACACAGGCTCAATCCCATAAAGGATGATACTGATACGGAGTATGCCATAAGACTTGCCATAAGCGAGGGTGCAAGAAGCATAGTGATGCTTGGAGCAACAGGAAGCAGAATAGACCATGTGCTCGGCAATATTTCACTTTTGGTAATAGGATTGGAAAGTAAAACTGATATCAGCATTATCGACACAAACAACCGTATAAGGATGTCGGATAAGCCCGTAACCATTGAAAAATCAGCACAGTATGGCAGGTTTGTTTCGCTTATAGCAGTGACAGACGACAATGAGGTGAGCCTTAGAGGTTTTAAGTATCCTGTTACGGATTATTCCTTTGACAGATTTACATCGCTTGGCATATCCAATGAAATAATTGATGACCATGCAGTGATTGATATCCATAGAGGAAAATTTATCATTATTGAGTCAAAAGATTGACTTTTTAGGTATTTTGGGCTATTATATTTTTAGAATTATTTCGGAATATCTGATTACATGTAAGGATTTATCCAGTGTCAGATTTTGAACGTGATGGGGTTATCAGATGATAGAAAAGTATTATAGTGGGGTAATTGAACAGATTTACAATCGCATAGGAAAAGAGACTCGAAATATCGTAATGGCGAATTATAGCAATGATTTTTCGATTGAAAATCTTGAGGTTATAAGACGTTATCAAAGCAATGAGGATAACGCCTTCTTTGCGTATAGTGAGTTCTCTTACAATACGCTGATCGGAGCTTATGAGCCATTTTTGGACATCATATGCAATATGCACAGGCGATTTATAGGTGGAAGCTTTGATGATTTCCAGAAGGAGTGCGGTGTGTACTATCTGCACAGACAGGTGTTAAACAGCTATTATGAGACCGGTGAGTGTTTCAGAGAGGAGATGGTGCTGTTAAATGAGGTAGCATATGAGCAGAGACGCATGACGATGGCCATAGCTGATATGCTTAAAAGGCTTTCGGAAGTAAAGCCTTTGATGATTGTGATAAACAGATTCCAGATGGCGTCTAAGAGCTCAATTGAGACCATCAAGTATCTGATTGACAATCCATGCGCCAATATCGGTATCGTGTTAGGTGTCAATGCCCTGGTCAAGGGTGCAGACAGCACTCTTGAGGTGTGGGATAGTATAGTTGAGTCGCTTGAGGACAGGAGCGCCGTATACTATATAGGCAGTGCCGGACAGCTTAAAAATACCGTAAAAACCACGAATGATGATGAGATGTATATCACTATGAACTTTGAGCAGAGCATCCAGGAAGCATCAAATATCATGGAGTTTCTGGATTTTGAGCAGGCAAAAAGAGGCTGCCGCATCATAGAGCATAAGCTTAAGTTTGAAGATGCATGGATTGATGAGAAAAGCCTGCGCCGCTTTTATATGGTCTATGCAAGGACGTCTGTTTTACTTGGAGAGATGTCCAAAGCGATTGAGCTCACGAATGAATTCAAGGCGCTGATACCGGAAAATGACAGTGAGCATTATCTTTCACTGTATTATTTCATGAAGGGCACCTGCTATATGTATCAGGGCAAGCTTGAGAAGGCTGGAAACAGTGCAAAGAGTGCCTATGACTATGCAGTTTTGGCAGAGGATGACATACTGATATTTAAGGCAGAGCTTTTGTCAGTCATGATAAAGATGTCAGGCTGGTACAATATATTCTTCTGTGTACAGGATATACCTGTCAGTGATGAAATTATAGAAAAGCTCATAAAGCACGGCTACAGGAATTATCTGGCACATATATATATTTACGCATACGACAATAGCCGGGATGTGGTGAAGCAGTCCTTTTATGATGAATCATTACTAAAGCATTTTACGAAAGGGCTTGAGCTTGCAAAGGAGATAGGAAATGAGAAGCTTGTGTATGATGCATATCAGAAGACTATCATGCTTGCCAGCACAAGCGGTCTCAATGAGATTGCCTTTTTATATGTTATCCGTACATACGAGTTCATGAAGGGGCACGGCAATATATATGTTGCGAGAGAGCTTTCGTCCATAGGCTACAATTTAAGTGCCATGGGTAAGAATGAGCTTGTAGATGATTATTACAACGCGGCAATCAATATGTTTTATTACCTGAAGATGCCGGAGGATATAGCTGAGGTGTATTATAATAAGTCTCTTAACTATATCATGCAGGGCAAGTATAAGGAGGCTGTTCATGCACTTCTTCTTGCCATGAAGACTATTATAAAGCTTCATTTAAACAGCTTAAGAGTGTGCAACACGAGTAAGGTATATGCGCTTCTTGCGCTTGCATCTATATTTTCCGGTGACAGATTCAGCTGTGAGCGCTATCTGCTCAGCTGCAAGCAGTTTCTTAATTACGTCATCTACAGAGTAATTGACACTACAAGAACTGAGGCAGTCCATGACTATTCCAGATGTGATGATGAGATGTTCCTTTACTCCTTTGCATCAGCCATGCTCTTGTGGCACGATGGTGAAAAGGAGAAAGCCTTTTTACGTTTTGAGGATGCGGATAGATATCTCGTTAATGCGGAGGGAAACGAATTTTTTGCATATTCGATATACAGGCAAAGCAGGATGAAGCTGTTTGAACAGCTCGGCAGAAATGAGCTTATAGAGCATGAGAGAATACTCTTAGATGCTCACAATAAAAGGATGCATGAAATAGCAGAGGCAGCTCCGCTTGACATGTTAAAAAATATCAACCTGGAGTCACTGAGTGATGGCCATATTAATGAGCAGCAGATTAATATGCTTGTAAAGCAGCATGGGCTCGAAAAGGATTATCAGGGCTCAAAGCGTCAGATGGAGTTTATTTCCATATGGCAGACCATTATCGATGTCAATGACCAGAAGAAGGAGACTATGATTGAAAATGCCATGAGCAATTTCGTCAATCATTTCAGTCTTGACTGTGCGCTGATTATAGATCTGCACGCGAAGGCGCCAAAAGTGCTTTATAATGATACAGGCTGTGATATGACAGATGAGGTTATAAAGGGCATATGTGATATCATGATAGACTATCCGGAGGGCTTTGCCACATCAAAGATTGCAGAGGGCTTCTACGAGCATGAAAATATCATCTCATACTTTGGTGTGGACGATGTATGTTCATTTGTCGCAGTGCCTTTTATCAAAAATGATGCGCTTTCAAGTGTGCTAATAGCATATGTGCGCATGAAGGACAATTGGCATGGCTCCATCGAGCGATACATGCTTAATGAGGATGATCTGAGCATTTTTAAGCTGTTGTTCAGAGAGCTTGAGTATTCCATTGCCCGTATTGAGGCCAATGAGAAGGCAAATGAGATGAACAAGAAGCTGCAGCAGGCTGCGGTCACAGACATACTGACAGGCATATACAACAGAGCAGGTATGTATCAGGAGATTGAAAAGCTTGAAAAGCGCATAAGTGTGACATCCGGTGGCATGGATGTGGGGCTTATGTTTATTGACCTGGATAACTTCAAGCATTATAATGATACATATGGTCATGATGTGGGAGATCTGATACTTAAGGAGATGGCCTTTGTGTTCAGGGAAGTAGCTAAGGACAGAGGCTTTGTGAGCAGATATGGCGGTGATGAGTTTATCATAGTTATTGAGTCATGCGCCAGATACGAGCTTGAGAATATCGCAAAGGATATCTATGCAAGGATTGCAGAGGCGGATGGCTTCAGCAGGCAGATAAAGAAATATCTCAACCATGACGTAGAGTTTAATGAGGAGAAGAATATCACCTGCTCCATCGGTATTTCATATGAGAGAAATGTTACCAGTGAGAGTCAGATTACTGAGCTAATTAAGAAGGCGGACGATCTGATGTATACAGTAAAGACAGGCGAGAAAGGACACTATGCATTCTTTTAAATCTGATGAATTTAAGATAAGAGTACTGACAAAGGATGATGCGGAGGAGTACAATGCACTGCTTCGTTATGCTTTTCAGGTGACGGAGGCAGACCTTGCCGAGACCGGCTGGAGGGATGACGAAATCAAGCAGTCGAAGTTTCCTGTGCTTGAGAGAGCTGATGTGCTCGGCTGCTTCAATATCATTGACAAAAGAGAAGAGCTTGTGGCTCAGTTTGCGGTATATCCGCTCGATATGAATATATACGGTGAGCGCTATGAGGTGGGCTTTGTCACAAGCGTTTGTACGTATCCTGAGTACACCGGTCACGGTCTCATGAAAAAGCTCATGAGAAAGAGTCTTACGAGAATGCGCGATAGCAACAAGTCGTTTGCTCTTTTGTACCCATACTCCATACCTCTTTACAGAGGGCTTGGCTGGGAGATTATCTCAAACAAGATGACATATGTGATAAAGGACAGACAGATTCCTACAAAGCTTAAGGAGCCCGGCTATGTGCGCCGTGTGCAGTGGGATGACGAGCAGTTTAAGAAGCTTCATACTCACTTTGCCGCGAAGACTCACGGCTGTCTGTACAGAAACAATCTGGCTTGGGAGGAGTACTTCCGCTGGGATGAGGACGATACGATGGTCGCCATCTACTATAACGAGGATGACGAACCGTGTGGCTATATGGTGTATCTTATCAGCTCCGATGTCATGCACATCAAGGAGCTCATCTACTTAAACCGTGAGGCGCAGCTTGGTCTGTGGGAGTACATTCATGCGCACGATTCCATGATTGATGAGGTCAGAGGCAACAACTATTACAGCGAGCCCATCGCTTTTGAGCTCGATGACAGTGATATAAAGGAGACAATAAGACCATACGCCATGGGCAGAATCATCGACGTGGCGCAGTTTATATCACAGTATAACTGTGATCCGGATGGCCCGGGCGGCTGTTTTAGTTTTGAGATAGCAGATGAACTTCTTCCGTGGAACAATGGCACATTTGTCATTGATTTTGAGAAAGGGCACTGTGCTCTCACCGACAAAAATCCACAGTATCACCTAAGCATGTCTATTGGCACGTTTACCACACTGCTTTTAGGCTACAAGAGTGCTGAGAAGCTTTTGCAGATGGGCAAAATACAGACTACATATGATGCTGTTGCAAAGCTTGACGATATTTTATATCATGAGATACCATATGTATCTGACTACATATAATGATAAAAGGTCAAAAGGTAAAGGAAAATAATATGTCAAATTATGTGATTAGCTGCTGTTCAACAGCAGATCTTACCAGGGAGCATATGCTCGAGAGAAATATTAAGTACGCATGCTTTCACTATGAGCTCGATGGCAAAGAGTATATGGATGATTTAGGACAGTCCATGCCACTGCCGGATTTTTACAAGGCAATGGAAGCCGGTGCCATGACAAAGACCTCGCAGATCAATCAGGAGGAGTACATGGAGTACTTCAGACAGTTTCTGGATGAGGGATATGATGTGCTTCACTGTGCACTAAGCTCCGGTATATCAGGTACAGTCAACTCGGCAAGGCTTGCAGAGGAGGCTTTGGAGGAGGAGTACCCTGACAGAAAGATATATGTGATTGATTCCCTGGCAGCATCGTCTGGCTTTGGACTTTTGATGGATAAGCTTGCTGACCTTAGGGATAGCGGCATGGATATTGATACACTGGCTGATTGGACCATGGAGCACAGACTTGAGGTGAATCACTGGTTCTTCTCATCAGACCTTACATTTTTTATCAGGGGAGGCCGTATCTCAAAGACCGCGGGCTTCGTGGGAAATGTGCTGAATATCTGCCCTTTCATGAATGTGAGCAATGAGGGAAAGCTTATTGTGCGTGAGAAAATCCGTACCAAAAAGAAGGCGATAAAGGAGATGCTTGTGAAGATGCAGGCACTCTGCAAGGACGGTGCCGATTATTCAGATAAGGTCTACATATCAAATTCCGCATGCTACGAGGATGCTAAAGCCGTAGCTGATCTGATAGAGGCTGCCTTTCCTAAGATGAAGGGCAAGGTAGAGATAAATGATATCGGTACGACTATAGGAAGCCACACCGGTCCCGGAACAGTTGCATTGTTTTTCTGGGGCAATAAGAGAGAGGATTAGTCAGATATTTTGACATGAATTTCTGATTAGAATAATCAAAATCAATAAAGTTGATTATATTTTTATAAAAAATTAAATTACATCAACCAAAGTGATTAAATATAATCATTCCAATAACTGCGCTTATGTGTTACAATTATATCAGTTCAAACGAAAAGAGGTTTTAAGATGAAAGGATATGAAAAATACGAGCGCAGTTATTTTCTGCCTCCTGAATGCACTTATGACTGGGTTAAGAAGGATTATATAGATAAAGCACCACTGTGGTGTTCGGTTGATTTACGTGATGGCAACCAGGCTCTAATCGAGCCGATGAGTCTTGAGGAGAAGCTTGACTTCTTTAAGATGCTTGTAGATATAGGCTTTAAGGAAATCGAGGTAGGTTTCCCGGCAGCTTCTGAGACAGAGTTCAATTTCACGAGAGCTCTTATTGAGAGGGATATGATTCCTGATGATGTTACTATACATGTGCTGACACAGGCCAGAGAGCATATCATCAAGAAGACCTTTAAGGCACTTGAGGGAGCACCGAGAGCAGTTGTACATCTGTACAATTCCACATCTGTTGCACAGCGCGAGCAGGTGTTTAAGAAGTCAAAGGAAGAGATAAAGCAGCTTGCAGTTGACGGAGCTGTTTTACTGAGAGACCTTGCAGCAGAGACTGACGGTAATTTCCGTTTCCAGTATTCACCGGAGAGCTTTTCGGGCACTGAGGTGGATTATGCGGTTGATGTGTGCAACGCTGTGCTTGATGTATGGCAGCCAAAGGCTGATAATAAGGCCATCATCAATATCCCTACCACAGTAGAGAATGCTATGCCACATGTTTTTGCCACACAGATAGAGTATATCGACAAGCACCTCAAGTATAGAGACGGAGTAGTGCTTTGCTTACATCCTCATAATGACAGAGGCTGCGGTGTTGCCACATCAGAGCTTGGTGTGCTTGCAGGAGCTGAGGAGATAGAGGGTACGCTGTTTGGAAACGGTGAGAGAACAGGAAATGTAGATATCGTGACACTTGCCATGAATCTTTACTCACACGGAGTGGATCCACAGCTTGATTTTTCAAATCTGCCTGAGATCAGGGAGAAGTATGAGACATTTACCAGAATGAAGGTAGGCGAGAGACAGCCATATGCGGGAGACCTTGTTTTTTCTGCTTTTTCAGGCTCGCATCAGGATGCAATCTCAAAGGGCATGGCATGGAGAGAGGAAAAGAAGCTTGATAAGTGGACGGTTCCATATCTGCCTATAGATCCAAAGGATGTCGGCAGGACATACGAGGCTGATGTTATCCGTATCAACAGCCAGTCAGGAAAGGGCGGAGTGGCATATATCCTTAAGCAGAGCTTCGGTATCAATGTGCCACAGCAGATGAGAGAGCAGGTCGGATACATGGTCAAGCAGGTATCGGACGAGGAGCATAAGGAGCTTTCACCTGAGTGGGTACACAGTATCTTTACAGACAATTATGTGGATTTTCATCCATATTTCACTATACCGGAGTGCCACTTTAAGCAGGTAAACGGCATTTTCGCAGAGGCAGTTATTTTACACAATGACAGCACCAGAAAGGTAGATGCCAATGGAAACGGCCGTCTCGATGCAGTCAGCAATATAATTAAGCAGTATTTTGATATCAGCTTTGAGCTCACTGTATACGAGGAGCATGCGCTTTCGCATGGATCTTCATCAAAGGCTATGGCATATGTGGGTATCACAGTTGACGGCAGTATGTTCTGGGGCGCAGGTGTGGATGAGGATATCATCAAGGCATCAATCGGAGCGCTTGTTGTTGCGGTAAACCATTATCTTGCCACCAAGGCTGACAGTCACGTGAAGGATGAGCGCTATATTGCCATGCTCAACTTCATCCAGGCCAACTACAAGACGGTATCGCTTGCAGACATGGCTGCACAGTTCAACCTGACAGAGCCGTATATCTCCAAGTACATAAAGGAGAAGTCAGGCAAGACTTTCGGAGAGCTGGTCACCAATGCCAAGATGAAGAAGGCACGTACACTGCTGAGAAACAGCATCACAACTGTTGAGAATATCGCAATCGAGGCAGGATATCAGAACGTGGAGCATTTTAACAGACAGTTCAAGAAGCTGTATGGAATGACACCACTTGAGTACAGAAATTCAAGCACAAAATAAGCGGATGCAGCATTTTAATATAACCGGATCAATATGCTGAATGACAATTCATTCAGCTGTATTGGTCCGGTTTGCTTTTTAGTACTGCACTTTTTATGTAAAAATCTGCATTAAAATTGTATAAAAATGGGAACAATGGGCTATTGATTGTATTTTATCAAGTAATTTGTTGTTTTTACAACGGATTATATGTACAATGCGGGTATAATATAAATAAAAGATAATTATTCAGAACAACTGATAACAAAGCAGATATTGAGAATTTGTGTTTGGGATGAATAGTTATAATAAAAAGCAACTATTTGAATTATAGTTTAAGAAAGAGAGGAACGTACATGAGCAATAAAACTAGCGCAGTTGTTAAGACAAACCCAAGAAAGGCTGTCATGATAGGATGTGGATTCGTTGGTTCGGCATCAGTTTTTGCACTTATGCAGAGCGGTCTTTTTTCTGAGATAGTTCTCATTGACGCTGATAAGGACAAGGCTGAGGGAGAGGCGATGGATATAAGCCACGGTATTCCCTTTGCCAGACCTATGAAGATATATGCAGGCGGTTATGATGATGTGGCAGATGCTGCTATCATTGTTGTTTCTGCAGGTGCAGGCCAAAAGCCGGGCGAGACAAGACTTGATCTGGTAAATAAAAATGTTGCAATCTTCAAGAGCATCATTCCGGAGATTGCAAAGAGAAATTTCGGTGGAATCTTACTTATCGTTGCAAACCCTGTAGATATTTTAACACAGGTGGCACAGAAGCTTTCAGGACTTCCTGAGGAGCGTGTCATCGGTTCAGGTACCGTGCTTGACAGTGCAAGACTTAAATACGCGCTTGGAGAGCACCTTGAGGTGGACAGCCGAAGCGTACATGCATTTATAGTAGGTGAGCATGGAGACAGTGAGGTGGTTGCATGGTCATCAGCCAATGTTTCCGGAGTGGAGCTTCACAAGATGTGCGAGATGAGAGGTCACTACAAGCATAAGGAGAATACAGAGGAAATCGCTGCAAACGTAAAGAACAGTGCTTACGAGATAATTAACAGAAAACATGCGACATATTATGGTATCGCTATGTCGGTCAGACGTATCTGCGATGTAATCATGCGTGATGAGAAGTCTATTCTTCCTGTTTCACACATGATGCACGGACAGTACGGCATCGACGGTGTGGTTCTCTCAATGCCTGCAATCGTTGGAGCAAACGGAGTGGAGAGCGATATCCCAATCGAGTTAAACGGTGAGGAAGCTTTAAAGCTCAAGGAGTCTGCTGATGCACTTAAGAGCATACTTGACGGGCTTGAGCTGTAAATATCAGGCTCTTAATATTAATTTTGTAATATTAAACTTATATAAAATACTATAAATTCAGTATGGTTTGGGGTATAATGATAACTGTCGGGCTGCATATATTATGTGCTCGGCGGTTATTTGATTTTATGGCGGATAATTATTTAGAATTACCGGGAAAAAGGAGTATATATAATGAGCGAAAGAAAACAAATCCATCAGGAGTTTCTGACAGGCGAAAGAGCCCTGTTTGCAAGCAACGACCTGGATATATATGATACCATTTTTGATGACGGAGAGTCACCTCTTAAGGAGTGCCATGGCATTAGCCTGACAGGCTGTTTTTTTAGATGGAAATATCCGCTATGGTACTGTAGTGACATAGCTGTAAAGGACTGTACATGGTTTGACATGGCGCGTGCGGGTGTCTGGTATACAGACAATATCTCTGTCACTGATTCAATAGTTGAGGCACCTAAGAACTTCAGGCGCTGCAATTACTTAAAGCTTAAAAATGTGACGTTTCCAAATGCCCAGGAGACACTCTGGAGCTGTGACCATGTCGATATAGAGAATGTCTCGGCAAAGGGAGATTATTTTGGCATGAATACAAATAATCTTATCATGAAGAATTTCCAGCTGGTCGGCAACTATTCGTTTGACGGTTCAAGGAATGTAGAGGTGCACGATTCAAAGCTTATCTCAAAGGATGCCTTCTGGAATACGGAAAATGTCACAGTCTATGATTCATTTATTACAGGTGAATACCTTGGCTGGAACGCAAAGAATCTGACACTTATAAACTGCACAATCGAGAGCTTGCAGGGGCTTTGCTACATCGACAACCTTGTTATGAAAAACTGTAAGCTCATAAACACTACATTGGCATTTGAGTATTCTTCGGTAGATGCAGAGATTTGCAGTAAGGTGGACAGTGTTTTAAATCCGACAAGCGGAGTGATAAGGGCAAAGGAGATTGGCACACTGACTATCGAAAAGGACAGAGTTGACCCATCAAAGACTAAGATAATATGTGAGGGAAAATAATCTATGTATGATTTTGACACCGTTGTAGACAGAAGAAATACAGGCTCACTAAAGTGGGATGTGGCAGAAAATGAGCTCCCGATGTGGGTAGCAGATATGGATTTTAAGACAGCACCCCAGATAATAGATGCAATATCAGAGCGTGTTTCTCACGGAGTGTTTGGCTATTCCATCATTCCGGATGAGTGGAATGATGCGTATATTTCGTGGTGGGACAGACGCCATGGGCTTAAAATCGAAAGAGACAACCTGATTTTTTGCACAGGGGTCGTACCGGCCATATCATCTACAGTGCGAAAGCTCACAACACCCGGTGAAAATGTGCTTATCATGACACCGGTATACAATATATTTTTTAATTCCATATTTAATAACGGCGTAAATGTGCAGGAAAGCCCGCTTGGATACGAAAACGGCAGATATTTTGTGGACTATGACAGGTTGGAGCATGACCTTTCCAATCCACAGACCTCGCTTATGATATTTTGCAACCCTCACAATCCGTGCGGTATCATCTGGACAAAGGATGAGCTTGCGAAAATAGGTGCACTCTGCAGGAAGTACAATGTGACGGTCATATCAGACGAGATACACTGCGACATCACAGCACCGGGAAAATCATACGTGCCGTTTGCGGCAGCATCAGAGGACTGCGCCGATATAAGCATCACCTGTATTGCTCCGACCAAGTGCTTTAATATGGCAGGCTTACAGACTGCGGCAGTGATGGTGCCAAATAAATTTTTGCGCCACAAGGTATGGCGCGCATTAAATACAGACGAGGTGGCGGAGCCAAACGCATTTGCCATCACGGCAGCAGTTGCGGCATTCACAAAGGGGGAGCCGTGGCTTGAGGAGCTCAGAACATATCTCTGGGAAAACCGAAAAACAGTCTGTGACTTCATGGCAGAAAATCTGCCGCAGATACATGTAGTGGATGCCGATGCGACATACCTCATGTGGCTTGACTGCAGTGCACTCACAGATGATTCTGTGGCATTTACGCAGATGATTCGCGAAAAGACAGGCCTTTATCTGTCGGAGGGAGCTGAGTTTGGAGGCAATGGCCGTTACTTTGTGCGATTGAATATCGCATGCCCCGGTTCAGTTCTTATGGAAGGGCTGGAAAGGTTAAAAAGAGCTCTCGTTTAAGCTGAATATGTACATTTTTTAAAATAAATAAGACCGGTGATCGGCCGGTCTTATCTGGTATAATTAAACATTTATGGCATACAAGATTTAGAAATATATCATGCATACGTTTGTTTTCTGATTCGATAGTTAGTATACACTAACATGAATTAGAAGTCAATAACAAATGTGGGATTTTGATATTTTTTTGGATTTTTATAAATCACGTACAAATCAAAAAGAAAAGTTTTGCAAACAATAAAATGTATGTTATAATAATATAACTGAATTAAAACGAACGAAAATAAACTCACGGGGGTATTCGAAATGCGAAACAATGAATCATCAGAAAACTATTTAGAGACCATACTTATTCTCAGCAAGAAGCTTCCTGTGGTACGCTCAGTTGATATAGCAAATGAGCTTGGATTTAAGAAATCCAGCGTGAGTATAGCCATGAAAAACCTTAGAGAGAAGAACAATATCACAGTTAGTGATGCAGGATTTATCACACTCACAGAGTCAGGAAGACAGATAGCAGAGATGATATACGAAAGACATGAGCTTTTGTCAGAGTGTCTTGAGAAGCTTGGTGTTGATAAGGAGATTGCAGCAGAGGACGCATGCCGTATAGAGCATGTCATCAGTCCTGAGAGCTTTGAAGCAATCAAGAAGCATATACATAAGAGCTGATATATGAAACCAGTACCGCATGGTACTGGTTTTTTAGTGTATCGTTTTTCTTGTATATATGAGAAAAATCATCTATAATAGTGAAGCTGTAATCGGCGACATAAAATCTGAAAGGGGAAAAGATGAAACAAATATTAAAATATTTGAAGGAGTACAAAAAGGAATGCATCTGTGCTCCGTTATTTAAGCTGCTGGAAGCATCCTTTGAGCTTATAGTACCGCTTGTCATGGCGGCAATCATTGATAACGGAATTACGGCTTCGGACAAGCCATATATATGGAAGATGGGAGGTGTGCTGGTGCTGCTTGCGGCAGTTGGTCTGGTAAGCTCGGTCACAGCGCAGTATTTTGCGGCAAAGGCAGCAGTCGGTTTTTCCACAAAGCTTCGCCATATATTGTTTGAAAAGATAGAGTCACTGTCATTCTCAAAGATGGATACAGTGGGCACATCGACACTTATCACGAGGATGACAAGCGATATAAACCAGGTGCAGTCAGGAGTCAATCTGGTACTTCGACTCTTCCTTCGCTCGCCATTTATTGTATTCGGAGCTATGGCGATGGCTTTTACAGTAAATGTAAGAGCGGCAATGGTTTTTGTAGTTACTATACCTCTGCTTTCAATAGTGGTATTCTCAGTTATGGCTGCAAGTCTTCCGCTTTACAAAAAGGTGCAGAGCTCTCTTGACACAGTGCTTTCACACACCAGGGAGAATTTAGAGGGAACCAGGGTTATAAGAGCTTTCAATAAGCAAAATGATGAGATTGACAGCTTCAACAGGGACAACGAGTTTTTAACCAATATGCAGCAGGTTGTAGGACGAATCTCAGCACTCACCAATCCTCTGACATTTATAATTATAAATATCGCAACAATCGCTGTTATCGTATCAGGCGGCAAGCAGGTATACGCAGGAATCCTCACACAGGGTGAGGTTGTGGCACTTGTAAACTACATGTCACAGATACTTGTCGAGCTGATAAAGCTTGCAAACCTCATCGTACAGGTGACAAAGGCAGTGGCGTGCGGTAATCGTATAGCGGATGTGCTTTCTATTCCATCAAAGCTTCCTGATAAAAATCCTAAGCTCATTGGTGCAAAGGATGGCGCACCTGAGGTTGAGTTTGACCATGTCTGCATGACCTATGAGGGAGCGGCCGATGAGACACTCACAGATATAAGCTTTACAGTGCAAAAGGGGCAGACAATCGGAATCATCGGTGGTACAGGTTCAGGAAAATCAAGCCTTGTAAACCTTATTCCGAGGTTTTATGATGCCACAAAGGGCACTATAAGGATTCAGGGAAATGATATAAATGACTACGATGCAGTGCAGCTTCGAGATAAAATCGGTGTTGTAATGCAAAAGGCAGTGCTTTTTGCAGGAACGATAGCCGATAACCTGCGCTGGGGCAAAAATGATGCCACAGAGGAGGAAATGTGGAGGGCGCTTGATATAGCACAGGCCACAGAGGTTGTAAAGGGCAAAGAGGGAGGCCTTGACTACATGATAGAGCAGGGCGGCAAGAACCTATCAGGCGGTCAGAAGCAGCGTCTTACAATTGCCAGGGCGGTTGTAAAGGATCCTGACATACTGATACTAGACGACAGTGCATCGGCGCTTGATTTTGCTACAGATGCGAGCCTTCGCGCGGCATTAAAGGGCATGCATGGTGACAAGACAATATTTATCGTGTCACAGCGTACCTCATCTATCCAGTTTGCGGACAATATCATAGTACTCGACGACGGACAGATGGTTGGCTTCGGACCTCATGAAAAGCTGCTTGAGACATGCGAGACCTACAAAGAGATATATGATTCACAGTTTAAAAAAGAGTCGGATATGACCAGACAAAAGGAGGTGTAGAGTATGGCTATGGATAATGCGAAGATGAATAAAGCAGGCACAATCCGCAAGGTATTAAGCTACATGAAGAGATATATTCCTTTGCTTGTAATTTCACTTGCCCTGTCTGTTGTTACAGTGGCGCTTACGCTCTATTTTCCAATTCTCACAGGACGCGCAATTGATTTGATTGTAGGAAAAGGAAAGGTTGATTTTACGGCTATGACAGCCATCCTCACGAGAGCTGCAATAATAGTCGTCATAGCGGCAGCAGCCCAGTGGCTTACAAATATCTGCAACAACAGGATGACCTACAACATAGTGAGGGATATAAGGCGTGATGCATTTTTAAATATTGAGAAAATGCCGCTGTCCTATATTGACAGCCACTCACACGGTGATATGGTCAGCCGTATCATCGCCGATGTAGATACATTTTCAGAGGGACTTTTGATGGGCTTCACACAGCTCTTTACAGGAATTGCAACAATAGCAGGCACGCTTATTTTCATGCTTACAATAGATGTGAAGATATCATGCATTGTAGTGCTCATCACACCTTTGTCACTTTTTGTGGCAAGCTTTATCACTAAAAAGACTTATTCCATGTTCCAGCTACAGACAAGAACAAGGGGAGAGCAGACAGCACTCATCGATGAGATAGTAGGAAATGAAAAGGTCGTACAGGCCTTCAACCATGAGGATGAGGCTCTTTGGCAGTTTGATGAGATAAATGACAGATTACAGAAATGCTCACTGCGGGCAACATTTTTCTCGAGTCTTACAAATCCGAGTACACGTTTTGTTAACAGTCTCGTGTATGCCGGAGTCGGAATCTTCGGCGCCATGAGTGCACTCACAGGCGGAATCACAGTAGGACAGCTTTCATGCTTCTTATCATATGCCAACCAGTACACCAAGCCGTTCAATGAGATATCAGGTGTCATCACAGAGCTTCAGAACGCACTTGCCTGTGCTGCTCGTATCTTCGAGCTGATTGAGGAGAAAAAAGAGATACCGGATGCTTCAGATGCGGTAACACTCGATGAGGCAGACGGACGTGTGGACATAGAGGATGTTTATTTCTCATATGTGCCGGATAAAAAGCTTATCGAGGATTTCAATCTCCATGTAAAGCCTGGACAGCGCGTGGCTATCGTAGGTCCGACAGGATGTGGAAAGACGACTATTATCAATCTGCTTATGAGATTTTATGATGTAAACAGTGGAACAATTAAGGTGAGCGGACATGATATCCGAAAAATCACACGAGAGAGTCTTCGTGACAACTATGGTATGGTGCTTCAGGAGACATGGCTCAAGAAGGGTACAATCCGTGACAATATCATAATGGGAAAGCCTGATGCCACAGATGAGGAAATCATTGCAGCAGCAAAGGCATCCCATGCCCACAGCTTTATCAGACGTCTGCCGAAGGGCTATGACACTGAAATCGGTGAGGACGGCGGCAGCCTGTCACAGGGACAGAAGCAGCTATTATGCATCACAAGAGTCATGCTCTGCTTACCGCCTATGCTGATATTGGATGAGGCTACATCTTCGATTGATACACGTACAGAGATTAAGATTCAGAAGGCATTCCTTACCATGATGCAGGGCAGAACCAGTTTTATAGTGGCTCATCGTCTGTCTACCATCAGGGAAGCGGATATTATCCTTGTTATGAAAGATGGAAAGATTATAGAGCAGGGCAATCATGAGAGTCTGCTTGCAGCCAATGGATTTTATGCAAATCTCTACAATAGCCAGTTTGCATAGCATAGGGCTATAGAAATACGTGGCATAAGCCGCCGGAGTTGAGAAAAGCACATCACCAGAATGATATGGCAGTCATGCAGGCATACGAATTTACAAAAGGCAGTGAAGCGTATAAAAGCGAAGCAGCCTGTGTTGCAGAATTGAT
>ENA-OPCB01000493-OPCB01000493.1-human-gut-metagenome-genome-assembly--contig:-NODE-493-length-25675-cov-5.027088_pt1 | contig 25675 bp, 33 predicted proteins | sample MGYA00241561_ERZ501473 | MGnify/ENA primary metagenome ERZ501473 (study PRJEB25962, sample SAMEA2042519) | human gut metagenome | biome: human gut; feature: human-associated habitat; material: faeces... | reverse complement strand
GGAAGCCATGCACTAAAACGCCGTGCAGTGTGCTCTGTCTGGTCGGTATTTACAAATGAGAAAAATTCTCAAGAAAGTTATTGACAAATAACTAACGTAAGTGTATACTAACCGCGTAAAGAAAGAAACGGACACAAGAAAGAGGGTGGCTTATGATGCCTTTAACAATGGCTGAGACCGGACGAGAGCTTGAGATTCGGAGAATTGGCGGAAAAGAAGAAACGAGACGTTTTCTGGAAAGCTTAGGTTTTGTCATGGGCGGTTTTGTCAATGTTGTTTCGATGACAGGCGGTGACCTGATCGTGAAGGTGAAGGATTCAAGAGTTGCGATCAGCAGGGAAATGGCAAATAGAATTATGGTTTAGGAGGATGGAATATGTCTACGTTAAGAGATGCAAAATGTGGTGACACCGTAAAGGTGGTAAAAATTCACGGAGAAGGGGCAGTTCGACGCCGGATTATGGATATGGGAATCACAAAAAATGTGGAATTGTATATTAGAAAAGTCGCACCTCTTGGAGATCCCGTAGAAGTAACGGTTAGAGGATATGAATTGTCTTTGCGAAAGGCAGATGCAGAAATGATAGAAGTTCAGGCATAAATTATTTTTTTTGCACAATGGTTAGTTATAACTAATAAAGGTTATAATAATATAATTCAAACGGGAGGATAATAGATCAATGAAAGTCAGGATTGCGCTTGCAGGAAATCCGAATTGTGGAAAAACAACGTTGTTTAATGCGCTTACAGGAGCAAATCAGTTTGTCGGAAACTGGCCGGGAGTAACAGTGGAGAAAAAAGAAGGAAAGATGAAGAGTGCGGCATCACAGGCAGAGGAAGCGGTTCTCGTTGATCTTCCGGGAATTTATTCACTGTCTCCTTATACATTAGAGGAAGTAGTTTCAAGAAATTTTCTGTTAGAAGAAAAGCCGGACGCTATTATTAACATTGTGGACGGAACCAATTTGGAGAGAAATCTATATTTGACGACACAACTTACAGAGCTTGGGATTCCGGTCATTGTTGCCGTAAATATGATGGATCTTGTTAGAAAAAACGGAGAAGAATTAAATATTGATCGTCTCAGCAAAGATATTGGTTGTAAGGTAGTTGAAATTTCCGCTCTGAAGGGGGAGGGGATTGACCGGCTTGCTGCCCGGGCAGTCTCTCTTGCAAAAAGCGGAAAGAAGAGTCAGCCTGCGCATCAGTTTGACGGATGTGTAGAGCATACACTTGCACATATCGAAGAAGCGATCACCGGTCATGTAGATGCCAGCATGGAGCGCTGGTATGCGCTGAAGTTGTTTGAACGGGACGAAAAAGTGAAGGAGCTTTTGAAGCTGGAACAGTCATTGCTGGATCACATCGAGACAGATATTTTGGCTTGTGAGAAAGAGATGGATGATGATTCGGAAAGTATTATTACAGGGGAACGCTATCGTTATATCGGAGAGATTATCGAGGACTGTTATAAAAAGCGAATCAAACGACAGATGTCTACGTCGGATAAGATTGATCAATTTGTTACGAACCGATTCCTTGCAATCCCGATTTTTGCACTGGTTATGTTCATTGTATACTATATATCCGTCTCTACAGTAGGAACCTTTGTAACGGACTGGACAAATGACACCCTCTTTGGTGAGTGGATCATTCCCGGGGCACAGAGCGCATTAGATGCTATACACTGTGCACCGTGGCTCTCAGGACTTCTCGTTGACGGAATCATCAGCGGAGTAGGTGCTGTGCTGGGATTTGTTCCGCAGATGCTTGTATTGTTCTTCTTCTTAGCATTTCTGGAAGGTTGCGGATATATGGCACGTATCGCATTTATCATGGATCGTATTTTCCGTAAATTCGGTCTTTCCGGGAAATCCTTTATCCCGATGCTGGTAGGTACAGGATGTGGCGTGCCGGGAGTTATGGCTTCCCGTACCATTGAAAACGACAGAGACCGCAAGATGACGATTATGACAACTACATTTATCCCGTGCGGGGCAAAGCTTCCGATTATCGCTTTGATCGCAGGAGCGCTCTTTGACGGTGCGGCGTGGGTAGCGCCGAGCGCTTACTTCGTAGGTATTGCGGCAATTATCTGTTCCGGTATTATCCTGAAGAAAACGAAAATGTTTGCGGGAGATCCGGCGCCGTTTGTAATGGAACTTCCTGCTTATCACCTTCCGACACTTGGAAATGTATTTAGGAGTATGTGGGAGAGAGGCTGGTCTTTCATTAAGAAGGCGGGAACGATTATCCTGTTGTCTACAATCTTTATCTGGTTTGCACAAGGATTTGGATTTGAAGGTGGACGATTCGGAATGGTTGAAGATATGGAACACAGTATCCTTGCATGGATCGGCAACGCAGTGGCATGGCTCTTTGTTCCGCTTGGATGGGGAGACTGGAAGTCAGCAGTGGCAGCTATTACCGGATTGGTCGCAAAAGAAAACGTAGTCGGAACCTTTGGAATCCTCTTTGGCTTTGCAGAGGTAAACGGAGACAACGGAATTGAGATGTGGGGAACACTGGCGGGAGCCATGACGCAGGCAGCAGCTTATTCTTTCCTTGTATTTAACCTTTTGTGTGCGCCTTGCTTCGCGGCAATGGGAGCCATCAAGCGTGAGATGAACAATGCGAAATGGTTCTGGTTTGCCATCGGTTATCAGACATTACTGGCATATACAGTTTCTCTTTGTATTTATCAGATGGGAACCTTTATAACAACAGGTATTTTCGGAGTGGGAACGGCAGCAGCCATTGCGCTGATCATTTTATTCCTGTATCTGCTGCTTCGTCCGTACAAAGAGAGCCAGACGCTTCGCACGATGAAACAGACTGCGCTCAAAGGAATCAAAGCTTCATAGAAAAAGGATGAGTAAAAAAAGCTTATCTTGTGAAAAATAAAAAAAGCGGATAATATAGAGATGGAGGTGTTGGAAGATGGGAACAATGATTGTACTTTTACTTCTGGCTGGTGGTGTTGGGCTTGTCATACGCAGCATGATAAAAGATAAAAAAGCAGGGAAGTCTCTGCACTGCGGGGGAGATTGTAAGCACTGCGGCGGTCATTGCCATGACTAAGGAAAGGGAGAACGGCTTATGTCAGAGGAAATGATTCTCCGCCACTGCTCGCCGACGCTTGCGGGCATGAAGACGGGCAGCTTATTTAACTGTCCGTGCCCCGACAGGCAGAAACTACTGTGTGCAGTGAAAGAATTAAACCGCAAGCTTGTGCCAAAGGGAGTGCGGGTGATCCCGCTTCGGACAACGAAGAATAAAATGCTTCTCTACATTTACCGTCCGCAGAAGTTGAAAGATGATCTGTCTGTAAGCGGGGCGGCGAGACTTCTGCAAAAATACGGATATTCTGTGGAATGTACAGGAAAGTGTGTAGTACAGCTTGGAAAACGCCTGTGCGAACAAAAAGATTTTCCGCACGAGATCGGGCTTTTCCTTGGCTACCCGTTGGAAGATGTACAAGGATTTATTGAACATCATGCGGAAGGGTATAAATGTGTGGGCTGCTGGAAGGTGTACGGTGACGAAGAGCATGCCAGGAGAGAATTTAGGCGTTATCAAAAGTGTACAGACGCATATTGTTATCTCTGGCGACAGGGGGAAAGCCTTGAGGATCTCACTGTGTCCGGTTAGTACAAAAAACATCAAATTATATGAAGTTCATAGTTTCAAAATCAGGAGAATTGATGTATAATAAATCCTAGTAGTAGAAAAGAGGAGGTACTGACCATGAGAGCAGAATTTGACGAGAATCTGGTAACAGGCAATGAGATGATCGACTCTCAGCACAAAGAGCTGATTGATAAGATTAATAAGCTTCTGGACAGCTGTGAAGTGGGAAATGATAAAGTGGTTGCAATTAAGACTTTAGATTATCTTGCAGATTACACAGAATTTCATTTTGGCGAAGAAGAGAAACTTCAGGAATCCATCAATTATCCTGCGATTACAGAACATAAGAAAGAGCATAATAAACTTCGTCAGGTTGTAAAAGATCTCTATAATATGTTGGAGGAAGAAGAAGGTCCGTCTGCTGCATTTGTAGAGCAGGTGAACAGAAATGTGATTGAATGGCTGTATAAGCACATTAAAGGATTTGACCGTTCCGTAGCGGAATACAAATTCATGAATACCAGCAGCGAGAGATTATAGAATAAGAAGACTACAGGTTCGAAAGGGCGGAAAGCCCTTTTCGGACTTGTTTGCATTTATAATGATATATGAGGAGGGCGGATATGAAAAAGAGGCGGACAGCATCGGTGATTTTCGGAGTGATTCTTTTATGTCTGTTCATATTTGTAAATACCGATGAATTAGTGCATACTGCACGGTCATCGAGTGCATGCTTTCCGGTGTTTCAGTGCACGCTTTCCGCTGCATAGTGCACGTACATGGATTAGTCCTATAATGAAGATGGCACACATGCGTGTGACTATTATTTATAGGAGGTTCGATAACTATGGTTGATTATCGAGAGATTCTGAGGCTTGATAACCTCGGATACACCAAGAAAGACATTGCATCCAGTGTACACAGTTCCAGAAATACTGTTTCTGAAGTTCTGACACTAGCCGGAAATCTTCATGTTTGCTGGCCGTTAGATGACGATGTCACCAATCAGTCTCTGGAAAAGTTGTTTTATCCAGGACGGAATAAGGATAATGAGGAACGACTTATGCCCGATTATCCGAAGATTCACAGGGAACTCGCCAAGAAAGGCGTTACCCTTACACTACTTTGGACAGAATACTGTCTGGAAGCCAGCGCTGCCGGCAAAAAGCCATATATGAGCACGCAGTTCAATGATAACTATCGTAAGTGGGCTCGTATTACCAAAGCAACAATGCGTATCCAGCATAAACCCGGTGATGAAATGGAGGTGGACTGGGCCGGTGGCACCATCGATATTTACGATGAGATTACAGGCGAAATATCACCTGCCTATCTGTTTGTAGCTGTGCTTCCCTGTAGCCTATATGTATACGCAGAACTTTGTCCAAACATGAAATCAGATACCTTCATCAACTGCCATATACATGCCTATACATACTTTGGTGGGTCCACACGCTTATTAATCCCGGATAATCTCAAAGCCGGTGTTACCAAAAATACCCGTTATGACACTTTGATTCCAAGAGCCTACAAGGAAATGGCAGACCATTATAATACTGCAATCGTACCGGCCAGAGTGAAGCACCCGGACGATAAACCGAATGCAGAAGGCTCTGTTAAGTATGCAACCACATGGATTTTGGCAGCATTACGTAATTATCATTTCTTTTCTATTGAAGAAGCAAAAACGGCAGTTTCTGAGAAACTGGAGGAACTCAATCTCCGCCCATTTAAAAAGAGACTTGGAAACCGACGTTCTGCTTTCAAAAATGAAGAAAGAGAATTTATGCTGCCGCTTCCCAAAGCCCCTTATGAACCAGCAGTCTGGTCCACTGCAAAGGTTCATAACGATTATCTCATAAGTGATGGAATCAATAAATACTCTGTTCCATTTGATTTAATTGGAGAACAGGTGGATATTCGCTTAACCAGTGCTATAGTAGAGGTTTTCTGTCATGGTGGGCGTGTTGCTTCTCATGTGAGGAGGACTACTCCTCAAAGGGATCCCATTTGTATCAGGGAACATATGCCGCTCAATCATCAGAAGTATCTTTCCTACAATCCGGAAGAGTTTGTTCACTGGGCTGAAGGCATTGGAGCGCATACATTAAAAACTGTAAATCACTTCCTCTATTCCGAAAAAGAACCGGAACAGGGGTACAAGTATTGTGTTGGATTAATGAAGGCTGCTGAAAAATATGGTGACAGTCGAATTGAAAGAGCTTGTGAAAAGCTTCTGACTATTACGGTGCAGCCATCATTAAGGAGTATCATTACAATCCTTAAAAACGGACAGGATAAGTTAATATCTGATTCAGCATCCTCTGGTCAAACATGTCGTAAAAGAAGCAATGGTATTACCCGTGGCATTTCGGCATACAGAAACGGAGGTGAAGCAGAATGATTAATGCATCTACCTATGAGAAACTGAGGGCATTGAACTGCAGTGCCATGGCCGATGAATTTCAGAGTCAGATAAACGATTCGAAATCTTATAATCTATTAGGATTCGAAGAACGCCTTGGACTTCTGGTCGACGCAGAATGGAACAGGCGTCAGGCAAACAAGTTAAAAAATCTTATCAAGAGAGCTACTTTCTCTGTCTCATCAGCATGTATTGAAGATATCGAATACCTTCCTGATCGTAAGATTGATAAAGCACAGATGCTTCGGTTCTCTACCTGCCAATACATTAATGAAGGGCACCATATCATCTTAAAAGGAGCCACTGGTTCCGGCAAAACATACATCGCATGCGCCTTGGGTAATGCAGCGTGCCGTAAATTCAAAACAGTAAGATATATCAGAATGCCTGAACTGTTAGATGAGTTGTCACTCTCCAAACAGGATGGCACTTACCGAAAGGTAATCAACGCTTACTGTAAGACAGAACTTCTCATCATTGATGAATGGTTGATTCGAAAACTGTCTACCCAGGAACGATATGATCTTCTTGAAATCATTGAAAAAAGAGTCAACAGTCCAAAAGGTTCCATGATTCTGTGTACACAGTACAATGATGAAGAATGGTATGGTCGCATTGATCCAGAGTACGACGAAGGAAGTCCTATAGCGGAGGCAATCATAGACCGCATTACAAACAATGCGTATGATGTTCTCATTGAAGGAAAAGTATCAATGAGAAAACGTCATGGCTTGAAAAATAAAACGGAAGGAGGCATTTCATTATGAAAGAATGTCCCTTCAGTTCACGCAACAAGTGTTATATTTGGGATGATTACCAGATCGCAAGTGTTGCATTACAGGAGGCAGAGGAACTGTGTTCTTCCAATTGGAGAGAAATCAGTTATCTGATGGACCGGGTAAAACTACTTGAGGCTCTGTTAACAGAAGCCGGAATATCTATACCTGAATAATCAGCATGCACTGATGACCGGAAAGCGTGCACTGTATCGGCGGAAGCCATGCACTAAAACGCCGTGCAGTGTGCTCTGTCTGGTCGGTATTTACAAGCAGCATTCATTGGAAATTTAGCCAAAAAACATGATTTGACAGTTACTGTAAAAACGCAGTCCTGTGCGTTTATTCTTGGTTTGTTCAATCTTCTTCCCTATGGTGTTATGAAGACAGCAAGTATAAATTATCCCTATGCAAATATTTCTTTGATAGAGTATGAAGTTGGAGAGATATTTTATAACACGGGAAAGTCGGATATAGAAGCATTCTTTCAAAATAGTGGTTATGAAATTCTGTGGCTGGGTCCTGTGGATAAAGACAAAAATGAGATAAAACCAATAGGGATTGCTGTTTTGCCACAAAATAAGACTAAATTAGATTATATTAAGAATTGTGGAAAATTAAAAGATGGTTCCATAGGACTAATAGAGGAAACCACAAGCACTTATAACGAGACAGAAGAATCCAATGTGGCGATATATTATTTTCGACCGACAAAAAGAACTACAAAACTTGATATAGATGTTTGTGAAGGCTTAAAAATTGACAAAACAGAAAATTTTGTTTGTTCATGGGAAAATATGATTGAAACAGGATTTATGACTCCGGAAGAAGAAGTGAGATTTCAATATATCAAACCTGATACTGAGTTTGAAATGATGGAAATATTGGCATTCTGCATGGCGGATGTAAACTATCCGGAATTAGAAGATGAGAATATATTGTTTAGTGCATATCCATTTACAAGAGAAGATGTATTTGGATATTTAATAAATATATCTATGTCCGAGAAAAATGCGTGTTATTGGACGGAAGTAATTCGTAAAGGACAGTTTGTAGATAAATATGAAAAAGGAAATGATAAAGACGAGGCAAATTATTTTGATGACAGTGAGGTTGAGATGTTCAAGGCTGTGAAATATCTGCCGTCAGAGATTTCGGTTTCAACTACGTATGAATTGTATAAGAGGTGTGCGGTGCAAAATAAGATTGCCCAAATTCGCAATTTGGAAAAGCAGGAAAATCTATTTGGATATAATTAAAGAAGGTATCATGTATTGTTATCAAACAGAGATCTGTGATATGATAAATCAAAGGAGATTTGCAATGTACACAAAACAACCCAAAAAGATGATCATTATAAATATTCTTGATATATTAAAACGATATACGGATGAAAATCACCGCCTCAGCCAAAGAGAAATTATGGATATTCTAGAACGGGAATATGATATGAAGGTTGACCGAAAAGCGGTTAAGAGGAATTTAATGAATTTGATTGATTTCGGATATCAAGTAGAATATAGTGAATCAATTCGTCAAGGTAAAAATGGAGAAGAAGAGATTATATTTACGGATTGGTATCTGGAAAAAGATTTTACGGATTCCGAACTTCGGTTATTGATTGACAGTCTTCTCTTTTCAAAACATATCCCATATAGTCAATGCAAAGCATTGATTGAGAAGTTAGAAGGGCTGTCTAACTGCTATTTTAAGTCAAGGGTAAAACATATTCAGACGATGCCGGATACTGAACCGCAAAACAAACAGCTCTTTTATACGATTGAGATGTTGGATAAAGCGATAACAAAAGGCAGACAGGTGGCATTCTATTATAATGAGTATCATACAGATATGAAGCTATATCCGAGGGAAAATGATGAGGGAAAAAAACACAGATATGTTATCAATCCATATCAAATTGCCGCAATTAATGGCCGATATTATTTAATCTGCAATTATGATAAGTATGATAATGTTGCGAATTACCGGCTAGATCGAATTACAGATATAGAAATGTTATCAACACCGGTAAAAGCAATGAATAAAGTAAAAGGATTAGAAAATGGTCTTAATCTTCCCAAACACATGGCGGAGCATGTGTATATGTTTACTGGGGAAAGTGCCACAGTAACATTCCGCGCTAAAAAATATTTGGTGAGTGAAATTATTGATTGGTTTGGAAAAGAAGTGAGATTTTCCGATGAGACAGAGGATGAGGTAATGGTTCGTGTGATGGTTAATCTGGAAGCAATGCGAAAATGGGCATTGCAGTATGCTGTACATGTGAAAGTATTGGGACCTGAAAAATTGGTGGAATTAATAAGAGATGATGTGAAGAAAGCAGCAGAGCAGTATGGAAGGGGTAGATGATATGAGTAAAGAAAGATTTGAAGAATTGGAGAAGAAAGCGCAGCAAGCAGGTAGCTTGAAAGAATTGTTTGAATATTGGAAGGAAGCGCAAATAGAAGAAAGTAAGGAGTCTTGCGAAACAACATTTCCGAGAGGAAAAGAGTTTGAAGAACTATATGGTGCAGAGTTTAAAAAAAGTTTCAAATGCGATGGAAAATTAAATTGTGATGTTGAGAAAACGGAATCTTTAAATGTACCAATATTATTCGTTTGTAAGGAATCTAATGCAAGTGATGAAATTGAGCGTATGTTATCATCATATGCTTTACATCAGAAAGCATATAAGGAATTGAATGCAAGGGAGAAAATGGAAAGTAAAGAATGGGGAACGAATTTCTGGATGCAGGATGTTATAAGATGGAAACTATATCATGAAGCACCTCAAGGGAGAGCGGGAAGTAAATATTATAATTGTTTGAGGACATTGGTTAAAAACGCTCAAAATGCAATAGGTAGTTGTGAATTAATAGATTGTGCATATATGAACATAAATAAAAGAGGTGGCTATAATACAGCAGATAAAACACGGATTAGGAACTATGCAAAAAAATACGAGAAATTTATAGAAAAAGAAATTGAATTGTTGGATCCTGAGATTATCATTTGTTGTGGGATATTAGATGATCAAGGAATATGTAAAAAAATACTGAAGAGTTGCGGTAAATCGGTTTATTTATATAAACGACATCCTAGTAGATATAGTAAAGATTTATGTAACTGGGAAAAACTAGAAGAATTATAGGAAAACTAATCATTGTTAGAAGAATTAAAAGAACGTATTGAAAATGAAGTGTGGGATATTAGAAGAGATATCTTAGAAGAATATTCAAATGACGGATGTATTGAAGCAATGTATTTGCTGGGAGAATCGTAGTATTATATAGGTGATGTTGAACAAGCCAAATCTTATTTTGAGGACGCTGCATCACAAGGATATGGACAAGCTAAAGTAAAATTAGGAATTATATATGAAACAGGAGTTCCTTTTGGAGTAAAAGAGGATTTAGAAAAAGCATTGGAATTATTGGAAACGACTTATGAAGAAGCTGTAAGTCGCGATTAACGTGAGAGAATTATGCTGTGTATTTTTGAAGCTCCAGTGGGAAAATCAAACATAGAAAAATATTTTAGAGAATGCCATAGTGTATATGCACTATGGCATTTTGGGGATTACAGGAATCAAACCGTTGTATTTGTGATGTCGGTTTGACTTTTTAAGAATACTAACTATGAAAAATCGAATTAGAAGATCGTTTAAGGAAAATGGTTACAGTATCTCCGAAGTTGTTTTTGGCTACAATAAGTTCTGTTGTGTCCGGGCATTTGGAATTTTTTTTATAGTAATCGTCTCGGTATAAAAATATTGCAATATCAAGATCAGCGACAGGACAGCCAGAACGCTCTAAGTCATATAGAATAGGTTTATGTTCAATACGTCTTTTGGTTTCGCGCCGGAGTCCGGATAATAAAATAATTGTAAGTTGAAGTTTATTTGCAATTTTTTTTAGGGAATCTATCATTAATGCTAGTTTCTGAGAACGACTAATTGTTGGTTCTGTATTTACTTGCATCAATTGGAAATAGTCAATGATAATGATATCCAATTTACTGATGGATTTGAAATGCTTACAGACAGAGTATAATTTAGAAGGAGACAACCAAGGAGAATCATTAATGATTAATTGAGGATGAGAATTTAAGCCCAAGGTAATCATACGATCCACAAGTTGTTCTTTTGACATTTCCAAACTAAAAAATGCTACAGTTTTATTTGCCTTAGATATAGCATAATCAGCTATGTTTAAGGCAAGTGTTGTTTTTCCCATACTAGGACGTGAAGCAACTGCAACTAGTTTAGAAGGAAGTGAGGAGAGTAAAAGCTGTATTATATTTTCGAGTGTACATATTTGCGTTTTTCCTATCATGTCATACATCCTTTCATAAAAGATAAATAGATTGGTTTTCGTGTACAATAAATATAATAAGAAAAAAGATGTTCCCTTTTTGTCGTATGCTGTGCGGTAAAGTATGAGCATAAACAAATGAAAGCAAAAGGAGGAATCAAAGATGTCTGCAAATACACTTTACAAATCATTTAAAGCGCGTGCAACTTGTGTCGTGTATAATTACTTTTTAAGAAAAAGAAGAAAAAGCATGAGAGGAAATGATATATGATCGAATTGGGATATATAGACAAAAATGACCTAATATTCGAAAACAAGCCATTGAAAGATCGAATTAATACAAAACTTACTTTGCTGGATACGGATTGGATGACTTATGAGTTGGAAGCTTCTTTTCGGACAAAAACACAAGGAGAATTAAATGTGAGATTTACATTTTGTGGAGTAGTAGAAGCAGAGATGTATGTGAAGCAGGTGAGTAATGAAATATATCGAGAATATACATATTTTTTTTCATCAGATGTATTTGAAAAATACATTTTAAAGTTTATGACACATCATCTTGAACAATGGAAAAATAAGGAGGTGTTTTATGGAGGGGATATTGTATTGGAGTTTTATAATGAGGTGATTCGGTTGAGGGAACATCGAAATTTTCACTTTTAAATGGAGAATATATATGTCAAAAAGCAAAAAAGAACCAATCATATTAACGAAAGAAAATTCCAATAATCAAATTATTGAAATAACAGCGTACCATCTGCGAGATTTGAGTACGGTTGAGAAAGCGCCGAATCTGTGTAAATTAAATTTAATTGGCGGAGAACTACATGATTTTCAAAGTCTGGAAAAATGTTCTAAATTGCAAGAACTGAATCTGCATTTAACAAAAGTTGAGGACTTTTCATCGCTGCAGAAAATAAAGAGCATAAGATATTTAGAAGTAGCGGGAATGCAGGAAAAATTAATTGAGACAATTTCAAAAATGTCAGAACTTAAAAGCTTATCATTGAAACATGTTTGCCTAAGTAACTTAAGAGGGTTGAGGAATTTAAGGAAGCTTTCTCAGATATTTATTGGAGATATGGGGAAAGATCCGGGAATATTGGAACTTTTTTCTATTCCTAGTATCGAAAGACTAAAATTGTTTATACCGAGAGAATATGAACAAGAAAGAACAGATTGGTATCTTAGATCATTAAAAGAGAATTTGCCGATGCTGAAATGGTTGGAGTTAGAGATGCCAGCTCATGAGTTTCATATAGAAACGCTTGAAGGCTTGGAATTAAGACACTTTGGAGTGACAGGTAAAACGCTTGAATTGTTAATATAAAGAATATGTTTGCACATGGGAAGACTTTGATGAAATAAAATGCCTGCTGCTTGACGGAGTAAAATTAGTAAGAATATTTTAGCCAGATATACAGAAGATTAAAAGCGAAGGTAGATTATTCTGCTTATGCGGTAGACGTATTTATAAAGACTGGGAGGGACGGAGAAGATGATAGGTGCAATTTGTGGAGATATATTAGGATCTACATATGAATTTGGAAGTAAAGATAAAGAAATATATCTGATACATGATGAAGATCATTTTACGGACGATTCAGTATTAACTTTTGCATTAGCAGAGTGGGCACTAGAATATGGCAATGTTTCGTTAGGCAATGGTGAGCATAAATATTTATTGGCGAAAAAATTTTACGAGTTTACCGAGAAATATCCGGATAAAGCATATGGTTTGATGTATGTTGACTGGATTTGCAAATATGAAGATACAGGGAAAATACCAATGCCTAATAATAGCTATGGAAATGGGGCAGTAATGCGAGTGAGTCCGGTTGCATATGTGTTTGATGAGATCGAAACGGTGGAGAAATACGCAAGATTGCAAGCAGAGATAACACATTGCAATAGTGAGGGGATCCGAGGTGCATGTGCTATTGCAGCTGCAACGAAGATGGCATTAGATGGTTGGGATAAAAATGAGATAAAGGATTACATTTCAAATAAATATTATTATGATTTGAGTATGACATTAGAGGAGATAAAGGTTAAGGGAGACCATTTTCGCGCAATTTGTCAGGAAACAGTTCCACAAGCTTTGATTGCTTTCTTTGCAGGAAAGGATTATTGCGATGTGATTCTTAAAGCAATTTCCATAGGCGGAGATTGTGATACGGTGGCTGCTATGGCAGGTGGGATTGCTTTTGCATATTATAAAGAAATTCCAGACGAAATTGTAAAACATTGCTTGAGGTGTTTGGATAAAGAGTTATTGGGTATATATTACAAATTTAAAAAGTTATATATTGACAATAAATTTTAAGTGTCATTCATATTACGGATTCTATGGAACTATCCAAATGGAAGAAGAGATAAGTAAGAAAACGGTGTTAGACTTCAGTGCCGGTAACAGACCCTTATAGGGGCAAATCCAAACATCGGCTAAGCCTGTAGTTGTGATGCACCCATTAGAGAAAGGACGTGTATAATTTATGAGAGAAAGAGAAGTTGTTGTCTATGAATGTCTTGATCGTGTGAAGTTGGAGAATGGAAGCCATTCACCTCTTTTTGGACGAACTGAAGAAGGGAGCTTGCCATGTAAGCAGTATAATCGGAGTAAAGAGTTAGGATTAAATGCCGAGTACACTTTTGATACGTTTGTTGTAGGTGATAGTAATAAATTTGCGCATACAGCTTCCTATGCTGTGGCAAAAGATCCAGGTAAATGCTATAATCCACTATTTATTTATGGTAATGCGGGGGTTGGGAAGACTCATTTGCTTCATGCTATAGCAAATTATATTGCAGAAAACAGTTTGCAGTCAAAAGTACTCTATACAACAAGCGAAATGCTTACAGATGAGTTAATAGAAACAATAAGAAAGTGTGGGCAAAATCTTTCGAGAAATATCTTTCGAGAAAAATATTGTGAAGCGGATGTACTATTGATTGATGATATTCAATTTATTATTGGGAACGAAAGTATACAGGAAGAATTTTTTCACATTTTTAATCATTTCTATAGGGAGGGAAAACAGATGGTGATTTCGAGTGATAGGCCGCCTAGAGAGATGAACACGTTGCAAGCTAGAATAAGAGTAAGATTTGAGTGGGCGATGATTGCGGATATTGGTGTTCCGGAATACGAGACAAGAATGGCAATTCTTAGAGGAAAAAAGAACAGGAACTTTGGGAGCAATATAAAAATTAGATAAATATGAAGCTGTAAAGGAAAGTGATTTCTTGAACAGATGATTAGAAGTATTCACTTTTTATTAAGATTTACATGGATATCAAAGTGTCGTTTAAGATGGTCGGCGGAGAATCTGATCCACGAAATAAATCACTTATGAAGATGTTTAACTTAATTAACATAGGAGAGCGTGCTGGAAGTGGCGTTCCTAATATTTTCAATGTATGGAATGATGAGGGATTTGTTGAACCGGAGATTGAAGAAAGATTTGATCCGGATAGAATAGTTCTGACGCTTTCTTTTGTGAAAAAAGCGATAGAAAAAAGCGACGGAAAAAGCGAGAAGAGCAGTATGAAAAAATCCTTACCTTTATGTAGCCTAATGTATGGTACAAAGCGAGTGATTTAATGAATGCGCTAGGAGTGAAAGAAACAAGAACAAAAGAATTGTTACGGGCATTACTTGCTGATGAAAGTCTTGTAGACGATTGCAAAACGTTTCTTTTCGATGATTTTTTCCCGATCCGTTAATCCATACATACTCACAATTTTCCCTGCATACATTGTAAAAACAAACTATGCAGGGGTTATCTATGAAGGACTATATTGAGGAGAGGGCAGTAGAAATCGCACATTATATCATTGAACATAAAGCGACAGTGCGGCAGACGGCGAAGCAGTTCGGAGTAAGTAAGAGTACGATACATATAGATGTAACAAAAGAGGTTGTTGTGTGAAGGTTGTTTATGAGGTGAGATAAAGTTGGAAGAATAGAGCGGGAGAAGAGCGCAGAAATGCGGCTTTTTCCTCGGGTGATTTATTGTGCTGTGGAAGAAAATCGGTTAAAATAGAACACAGAAAGTAAAGGGAAGAATCGTGGCAAAAACTTTTTTTATGGATAGAAAAACGGAATGAAAAAGAGAGTTATATATTTGGAGTAAATTTCATGAAACAACTTTGCTCGGATGTAATCGTTGAAAGTAAAAAGATTGGAGAGTGGACAGTGTTTACGATAGAAGCGTATATGTAACCAAGTGTTCTTGTTCGTTAGTAATGCAGGTGCTCGGTATGAATATAGAAGCATATGATTCAGAGCCCTTGAGAGAAATGGTTCGCCTATTCGAGTATGAAAACAGGACATTAAAAAAATAAACTTAAAAAAATAAAAACCTGTACGAGACAGGTTTTTATCCACACACTGTGGGTCACTTAAAGTGACGATTTGAATAAATTCTTATTTGAACTTATGATGTAAATTTAGTATGGTACTAAACTTATATTCATATTAAGAGCAAATAATAAAAAAGTCAACAAAAAAATATGAGGAGGAGAAAAGATGGAGCAAAATTATTTTCTGGGGTTAGATATGGGAACCGGATCTCTTGGGTGGGCAGTAACAAATGATAAGTATGAGGTGTTGAGAAGACACGGGAAAGCACTTTGGGGAGTCAGATTGTTTGAAAGTGCTAATACGGCTGAAGAGAGAAGAGGGTTTAGGACAGCACGAAGAAGATTGGACAGACGAAATTGGAGATTACAGATTCTGCAGGAATTGTTTGCAGAGGAGATTGCAAAGGTGGATCCGGGATTTTATTTACGAATGAAAGAAAGTAAATATTATCCAGAAGATAAAAGGGGATTAAGTGGAGAATGCCCGGAACTTCCCTATGCTTTGTTTGTTGATAAAAACTTTACAGATAAAGATTATCACCAACAATTTCCAACGATTTATCATTTGAGAAAAATGCTTATGACTACAAACCAGGTACCGGATATACGTCTGGTTTATTTGGCGTTTCATCATATGATGAAACATAGGGGACACTTTTTGTTGCATGGAAATATTAATGAAATTAAAGAATTTAAAATTACATTTTCACAATTTATACAAAATGTAAAAAATGAAGAATTGGAATTTGATTTATTAATAGGTGATGAAGAGTGTTTGGAGACAGAAGCGATTTTAAGAGATCAAAATATTACAAAAAGTGCAAAAAAATCAAAGCTGTGGAAATTGCTTGGTGCAAAAACAGCATGTGAAAAGGGGGTTTTAAATTTAATAGTAGGTGGAAAGGTAAAATTATCCGATATTTTCAATAATAAAGACTTCGATGATAGTGAAAGACCGTCTATATCATTTGATGATAATGGATATGAGGATTATATTGGAGTGATCGAGGCTGAACTGGGGGAACAATACTATATCATCGAGTCAGCCAAAGCAGTATATGATTGGGTAGTATTGGCTGATATTTTGAAAGATAGTCAGTCTATTTCAGATGCAAAGGTAAAAATATATGAGAAGCATAAAAAAGATCTTGCTTATCTGAAGGCTCTTGTAAAGAAGTATATGACGAAAGCGGAATATGATCAGATATTTGTCAAGACGGAGGAGAAACTTTGCAATTACTGCGGATATATCGGAATGACAAAGAAGAATGGAAGGAAAATAGATTTAAAAAGTAAACGCTGTAACAGAGAAGAGTTTTATGATTTTCTCAAGAAAACAGTTTTGAAAAAATTAGAGAATGTAGAAGACGGTATTTATTTGAAAGAAGAGTTGGAAAAAGGGACGTTTCTTCCTAAGCAGGTAAATAAAGATAATGGAGTAATTCCATATCAGATTCATCAGTATGAGTTAGAAAAAATTATAGATAATCTTGCAGAGAAAATTCCGCTTTTGAGAGAAAAAGGGGATAAAATTAAACAATTGTTTGCTTTTAAGATCCCTTATTATGTAGGGCCATTAAATGGCGAAAAATTTTCCTGGGCAATCAGAAAGAATGACAATAAAATCTATCCTTGGAATTTCAATGAAGTGATAGATCTTGAAGAAAGTGCGGAGATGTTTATTCGTCGTATGACAAATAAGTGTACATATTTGTATGGCGAAGACGTTCTGCCAAAAGATTCTCTGCTGTATAGTAAATTTATGGTATTAAATGAATTAAATAACCTTCGCTTAAATGGCGAGAAGATTTCAACTGAATTAAAGCAGAAGATTTACGAGGAAGTATTTTGCAGAACACGTAAAGTGACACAAAAGAAATTGAAAAAATATTTATATATAGAAGGCATAGCGGATAAAGAAGTGGAAATTTCGGGTATAGATGGAGAATTTAAGTCTTCATTGACAGCGTATCATGATTTCAAAGAAAAATTGACAGGGGTGGAATTAAGTCAGAAAGATAAAGAAAGTATTATTTTAGATATTGTTTTGTTTGGCGATGATAAAAAACTCTTAAAGAAAAGAATTGAGAAGAAGTTTCCTAATTTAACAGAAACGCAGAAAAAATGTATATGTACCATGTCTTATAAAGGATGGGGAAGGTTATCTAAAAAATTCTTAGAGGAGATAGAGACGCCTGCACCTAAAACGGGAGAAGTGTGGAATATTATTACGGCGCTATGGGAAACAAACGATAATTTGATGGAACTTTTGAGTAAAAAGTATTTATTTGAAGATGCAATTGAAGAATTTAATTGTAAGGCTCAAACGTCAAAATTGACTTATAAGACAGTGGAAGATTTGTATGTATCACCGGCAGTAAAACGTCAAATCTGGCAGACACTAAAAGTAGTGAAAGAGATAGAAAAAGTAATGGGAGAAAAGCCAAAAAGAGTGTTTGTGGAAATGGCAAGAGAAAAGCAGGAAAGTAAACGAACAGAGTCGCGTAAGAAGCAATTGCAGGATTTATATAAGGCTTGTAAAACAGAGGAAAGAGATTGGGTTACAGAATTAGGAAAATATGAAGATCACCAGCTTAGAAGTGATAAATTATTTTTGTATTACACACAAAAAGGGCGTTGTATGTATTCGGGAGAAGTCATTCGTTTGGAAGATTTGTGGGATAATACAAAATATGATATTGATCATATTTATCCACAGTCTAAGACGATGGATGATAGTTTAAATAATCGTGTGTTAGTAAAGAAAGAGTATAATGCAAAGAAGTCGGATGTTTATCCAATTGCCAAGGATATCAGGGAGGCAAGAGGGTCGTTTTGGAGAAGTCTGTTGGAAGGAGGATTTATAAGTAAAGAAAAATATGAGCGTTTAACTCGCAAGGAAGAATTTAGTGACAGAGAATTGGCAGGATTTATTGAAAGGCAGATTGTGGAAACAAGGCAGGGCACAAAAGCAGTGGCAGAAATTTTAAAACAGGCACTGCCAGAAACAGAAATTGTATATGTAAAAGCCAAGACAGTATCTCAATTTAGGCAAGCTTATCAAGAAGATGCAGCTTTTATTAAAGTACGTGAAATGAATGATCTTCATCATGCGAAAGATGCATACTTAAATATTGTTGTAGGGAATACTTATTTCGTGAAGTTTACAAAGGATGTAGCTTGGTTTATAAGAAAAAATCCGGGACGTACATATAGTTTGAAGGAAATGTTTACCGGAAAATATGATGTGGAGAGAAATGGAGAAGTTGCATGGAAAGCAGGGTCTAAAGGAACAATTGTCACAGTAAAAAAACAGTTGTTAAAAAATAATATTCTTGTGACGAGAAAAGCATATGAGGTAAAAGGCGGTTTGTTTGATCAGCAGATTATGAAGAAAGGAAAGGGACAGATCCCGATCAAAGCAAATGATGACAGGCTATCCAATATAGAAAAATACGGTGGATATAATAAGGCAACCGGAACTTACTTTATGCTTGTGAAATCAAAAGATAAAAAGGAAAAGGAAATGAGGTCGATTGAATTTGTTCCGTTGTATCTGAAGGATGTGATTGAACAGGATGAAGAGGCAGCATTAGAGTATCTTAGAAAAGAAAGAAATCTAAGAGAACCGAAAATCCTAGTGAAAAAAATTAAAACGGATACATTATTTAAAGTAGATGGATTTAAAATGTGGCTGTCGGGGCGCACCGGGAATCGATTGATTTTTAAAGGAGCGAATCAATTGATTTTATCTGAGGGAGATAGCAGGATTTTAAAGAAAGTTGTGAAGTTTAATTTGAGAAGAAAAGAGAATAAGAATGTAACAATAACGGAAAAAGATGAAATTAATACAGAGATACTCCTGCAGTTATATGATACGTTCTTGTGGAAGATTCAAAATACCATATATGGAATCAGATTGTCGGCACAAGAGAAAACTTTGAAAGAAAAGCGAGAGACATTTAGAAGTCTTTCTTTAGAAGAGCAGACACTTGTTTTATATGAAATTTTACATATGTTTCAGTGTCAGAGTGTTTCAGCAAATTTGAAAGCTATTGGAGGTCCGGGAAATGCAGGAATTTTAGTTATGAACAATAACATTACAAACTGTAATCAGATTTCTATTATCAATCAATCTCCAACGGGAGTGTATGAACAAGAGATTGATTTGTTAAAGGTATAAGTATGAGTTGGAGGATAATTGTTATCTCCAAGCGGGCAAAACTGGATTTGCAATTAGGATATATGGTTGTGCGAAGTGAGGAGATAACAAAAATTGTTTTGAGTGAGATATCAACAATATTAATCGAATCTACGGCAGTATCTTTGACAACAAGTTTGCTGGCGGAATTGTCAAAAAGAAAAATAAAGGTTATCTTTTGTGATGAAAAGAGAAATCCATCAGCAGAATTGATCAGTTATTATGGAAGTCATGATACGAGTAATAAAATTCGAAAGCAGATTGCATGGAAACAAAGCACGAAAGAAGCTGTTTGGACAGAAATTGTGACTGAGAAAATCAGAAAGCAAAAAGAGTTCCTTGAGGCGCTCGGAAAGGAAGAGACAGAGTTATTATCATCATACTTAAAGGAAATAGATTGGAATGATGTCACCAATAGAGAAGGTCATGCTGCGAAAGTATATTTTAATGCAGTATTTGGTATGGATTTTACGAGGACAGAAGACAATATTATTAATGCAGCATTGAATTATGGTTATACTATTATTTTGTCGGCTTTTACAAGAGAAATTGTAGCGAATGGTTATTTGACACAGTTGGGAATATTTCATGATAACATGTTTAATCAATTTAATTTAGCTTCTGATTTTATGGAACCTTTTAGAGTATTGGTTGATCGTGAAGTTTTTAGACTGAATCTCACAAAGTTTGAACATGAGGAAAAAATGCAGTTGGTTAATATATTAAATCATGAAGTGAAAATAGACAGCAAAATGCAATATGTAAATAATGCGATAAAGATTTATTGTAAAAGTGTTTTTGAAGCTTTAAACGAAGATGATAGTGCTTTGATCCGATTTTATAAGAATGAGTTATAGATTTATGAGGGTATTGGTGTTTTTTGATTTGCCGGTTGTGAAAAGTGAGCATAGAAGGGCTTATGCAAGGTTTAGGAAATTTCTGCTGAAGAATGGTTTTATGATGTTACAAGAATCGGTTTATTGCAAACTTGCTTTAAATGGAACAGCTGCAAATACGATTATTAGTAACGTACATAAAAATAAGCCGGAGGAAGGTCTCGTACAGTTATTGACAGTGACGGAGAAACAGTATGCAAAGATGGATATAATTGTAGGGGATATTAAAAGAGAAGTTTTAGATAGTGATGAAAGGCTGGTGATTCTGTGAAATTAGTTTCTTCTGAATTGTCATATGCAGTGTTATCGGATAAATATCAAGTGACAGAATGGGTTATAGAATCACCTGACCTTTTTGCTCGGTATGCTCAAGAGTTGGTATGTCAGTGTAATGGAGAAGACGGGAACTTTGTTTTATCGCAGGGCGATAAGATTGTAGAAATGGCGAAGTATATGGAAGTTGTCTTTAATCCATTAGGTGTTGATATCAATAACAAAAAAATAATAAATAGGCTGTATCTGGAGTTGGATCAATTGGCAAAACAAGAAGACATGTATTTACAGACCGTGCAAATTAGGCATTATCTTTTGGAATATTTGATGGAATTGGAGCAAAAGAGTGAGTACATTTTAGATTTTGAACAAGAAATTGATTTGACATTAATATTTAAAGCGGCAGGAATAAAACATGAGATTATAGAAGAGGATTATCTGGAAAGATTGATTCGATATATGAAGGTTGTATCACAAGTATTAGGAATTAAAATAATAACTTTTATTAATCTTAGGAGTTATTTGAATGATGTGCAGATGGAACAACTACTAAAGGATGCAATTTATCAGGAAATTCAAATCTTGCTTGTCGAAAATCAAGAAAGAACTTGTTTAAAAGACACCTTTCGTTATATTATAGATAATGATAAATGTGAGATTTATTAAGTACTTGAGTACGCCATTTTATGCAGATGAGGGCATTTCATTTTTGGATTTGAGGTTTGAGGTTTGAGAATGATGTAAAAATGTATGGTACTCAAGCTGTTGTACCAAGTCTACCAGCAGGGAACATGTTTGAGAATGATGTAAAAATGTATGGTACTCAAGCAGAAACAGAACATACACTACAGGATGGAACGTTTGAGAATGATGTAAAAATGTATGGTACTCAAGCTAAACAAACTTATGACCTTATGTGTAGATTGTTTGAGAATGATGTAAAAATGTATGGTACTCAAGCGATTTCCCTTGCGCCATCTGTTGCGCTCTTTGTTTGAGAATGATGTAAAAATGTATGGTACTCAAGCTGGTGAAGAAAATGCAATTAAACATATATCGTTTGAGAATGATGTAAAAATGTATGGTACTCAAGCTGTAAACACATGGAAATTGTACAGATTGATAGTTTGAGAATGATGTAAAAATGTATGGTACTCAAGCGAAATCATGCGTAGACAATCTATAAATATCGTTTGAGAATGATGTAAAAATGTATGGTACTCAAGCGACAGAACATTTGTTTTTCTATATCCAGTGGGTTTGAGAATGATGTAAAAATGTATGGTACTCAAGCGATAGGGAATACCTGACGATAGATTCTAGGGTTTGAGAATGATGTAAAAATGTATGGTACTCAAGCTCTGTCGCCCTAACTGGACGTATGAGGTAGTTTGAGAATGATGTAAAAATGTATGGTACTCAAGCTAGCAATGAGCAGGCGTTATCAATACAAAGGTTTGAGAATGATGTAAAAATGTATGGTACTCAAGCGCGGATACCACAAAAGTCGAGTACATTATCGTTTGAGAATGATGTAAAAATGTATGGTACTCAAGCATTTTCAGAAGCTGACATGACCACTCTTTTGTTTGAGAATGATGTAAAAATGTATGGTACTCAAGCAAAAAGGGAGATGGAACCATGAACAGGTCGGTTTGAGAATGATGTAAAAATGTATGGTACTCAAGCGGCCAAGAAACGAAATAAGCAAATGAAGAAGTTTGAGAATGATGTAAAAATGTATGGTACTCAAGCGAAGAAGGGTAGGTGTGAAATGTGAACCTTGTTTGAGAATGATGTAAAAATGTATGGTACTCAAGCAATCTAAGGCATTTCCTTTTATTCCGCACCGTTTGAGAATGATGTAAAAATGTATGGTACTCAAGCGATATAAAATCGTACATTCATTTCACCTCACGTTTGAGAATGATGTAAAAATGGTGTTAGAATATAAATAGTACAAGTCAAAATGAGAATTCCTTATAAGAAAAATCATGGTACAATGTAGGTACCGCACTGAAGGAGGATCTCATTATGGCAAAGCACTATGACAAACAATTTAAGCTGGATGCAGTCCAGTATTATCATGATCACAAGAACTTAGGACTGCAGGGCTGTGCTACAAATTTAGGAATCAGTCAGCAGACATTATCACGCTGGCAGAAAGAACTGCGCGAAACAGGTGATATTGAAAGTCGGGGTTCCGGTAACTATGCTTCTGATGAAGCAAAAGAAATCGCACGATTAAAACGAGAATTACGAGATGCACAGGATGCCCTTGAAGTATTAAAAAAAGCAATCAACATTCTGGGAAAATGACAGAAGCCATTTATCTCGAAGTTACGGAGATGGCAGAAACTGCCCATAAGGCGAAGCGCCGAGTTTCTGTCTCCGGAATGTTGAAACATCTTGGCGTTTCTCGTTCTGGTTATCATGCGTGGCTAAAACGTGTTCCTTCTAATACGGAAAAAAGACGTGAAGCCGTAAAAGCTAAAATTCAGGATATTTACGATGAATCCAAACAGAATTACGGTGCCCCTAAAATCACCAAGGAATTGCGTAAATCAGGAGAAATCATCTCCGAACGTACTGTTGGTAAGTATATGAAGCAAATGGGCATCAAAGCCCAGTGGGTTAAGCCATGGACTATCACAACCAAAGATTCTGACTTCAGCAGCGAATTAAAAAATATCCTTGATGAACAGTTTAATCCAGAACGTCCAAATGCTGTTTGGTGTTCTGATATCACTTATATCTGGACGATAGATGGATTTGTTTATCTGACCAGTATCATGGACTTATATTCCAGAAAAATCATTGCTTGGACACTTTCCAAAACATTGGAGGTATCCTGCGTGATTGAAACAATAAAGAAAGCCAAAGCAAGACGCAATATCGATAAGCCTTTAATTCTGCATTCAGACCGGGGAAGCCAGTATGTATCAAAAGAATACAAACGTGTAACCGCAACCATGCAGTGTAGTTATTCTAAAAAGGCATATCCATGGGATAACGCATGTATTGAGTCGTTCCATTCCCTGATTAAGAGAGAATGGCTGAATCGGTTTAAGATTCGAGATTATGACCATGCATATCGTTTGATTTTTGAATATTTGGAAGCATTCTACAATACGAAACGAATTCATAGTCACTGTGATTATATGTCACCAAACGATTATGAAGAGCTGTATCGTAGGCTTCAGCAAGACGAATTGCAGCTGGCAGGTTAAGATGAGGAAAACCTCATTTTAACTTGTACTAAATCTTGACATAGGACCAGTGTAGTACCTTTTTTGATCAGAATATATTACGATAAATTGTTATTTAGAGTAAAACCGGAAGATATGGACCTTTATCTTAGCAGTTAGGAGGGATGATTATGAAGAAAAAAGTGATCGGCGCAGTAGTGATCGTGGCTGCTTTGTTAGGTGTATTAGGTTTTGTGAAGTACAATGAATATTCCGCCAAGGAACCGGTTGTGAAGGTAGAGCTTGGTGATAAGATCTCTGAAAAGCCGGAAGATTATGTGAAAGCAAATAAGACAGCATTAAAGAAAACGGTTCTGGATTTAAGCCGGGGCAGACATGGGAAGTAGAAACAGATAGTAGTGGAGTTATAGATAATTATAATGGTAATACATGGGAAAGTGGAACATGGACTCCCTAAATACAAATAAAATAATATCATATATATAACATGGTAATTAATTGGGGGCAGAAATGTCTCCTGTTTTGTTAAAGGAGAACAGCTATGGGAAGAAAGTTTCATCACCTGACTTATTCCGATCGGTTAAAGATTGAAGCACTGCATATGGCTAAACATACATCACAGGAGATTGCGGATCAATTAGGCGTGCATGTATCTACGATTAACAGAGAGTTAAAACGTGGGGTGTATACACATCTGAATACGGACTGGACAGAAGATCTATATATTTAATTTTAATCTATGTAACTTTTCTAAGTTCTATATACGCCGTGCTCTCTAAATTTGTTAGAAACACATTCCTATAAAAATGAAAAGCAGGAAGCGCATGGGCTTCCTGTTCAATATTTAGTGATCGGAATAATGATAACGACAAGACAGAATATAAACATTCTGCTCATCTATTTTATAGACCAATCGATCCTGTTCATTGATTCTACGACTCCAAAATCCGGATAGATCTCCGACTAATGGTTCTGGCTTTCCAATGCCGGAGTTCCCGTTTCTACAGATATCGTCAATCAGCTTATTGATTTTTTTGAGCGTTTTCCGGTCTTCCGTTTGCCAGTAAATATAATCATCCCATCCATTTTTTGTAAATACTTTATTCATCGGCTGACACCTCAATCAGTTCTTTCACATGACAACAGCCTTCTTCTAATTGTTTCTTAGATTCCATCAGCCAGTTATAGTTTGTTTGATTTCCCATAAGGTGCATATTTTCCATCATGTTATTGTAGGCTTCTTCGGACATCATGACGATGTTTTTATTTTTTTTACGAGTCACAATAATTGTTTCATAATCATCCGAAACTTTATCCATACATTCTTTCATATTTCCTCTTAGTTCTGTGTAATTTACTGCTAGCATATTCTTCACCTCCAAGATAAAACGTACAATATTCTGTACTTGTATTATAGTATGTGGAATCACGTTGTGTCAACAGGAGTTATTATTTCCAATAGAAAAAGATCTATGATAAAAGAGTTGTCTTAGATGGATAAAAAGTTGTTAAAAGGAAAGCGGTCATGTGTGACCGCCTGTTCTTATTATGGGTTGTGCCCCCAGTTGAGCACGCAAGCGTGCG
>ENA-OPCB01000465-OPCB01000465.1-human-gut-metagenome-genome-assembly--contig:-NODE-465-length-26403-cov-4.195613_pt1 | contig 26403 bp, 24 predicted proteins | sample MGYA00241561_ERZ501473 | MGnify/ENA primary metagenome ERZ501473 (study PRJEB25962, sample SAMEA2042519) | human gut metagenome | biome: human gut; feature: human-associated habitat; material: faeces... | reverse complement strand
GGTTATTTTGTTATACCCTAAATTACCCTCTGAATTTGTTTTTAAATTTGGAGGGTTTTTATGTTCCTTTTTTCGGGCGGTTGCCCATAAGATGTACATATCAGTTTTTTGAGTTTTAATTGATTAAAATGTCGCAAAAAATAATAGCAAAAATTTGATTCAAACGGATCATCACAATTACAAAGTACCACCTTGTCTATAAACTGATTTTTATAATGAGATAATTCTTCAGCTATCGTTTCATATGTAGTATACCATTCATCCGTGTTATCTGCAGAATATTTTGCGTTATTTAATATTGAATTTCCTGTTTTATTTATAGTTATAATTTCTTGATCTTTGCCGTTGATCATTTGCTTGATTCTCCCCTGCATGAATTTCTCATTTGTCTTGATTAGATTCTAATTCTTTTAATTTCTTTTTCATTTCTTCATATTCATCGAAATAAGAAATTAATGCTCTTTCAACAGCAACCGTTTTTGTATGTCCTGCATCTTTACAAAAATTTTCTAATCGCTCATAAATAGGAGTTTCAATACATACATTAAGGTATGTTCCATTCTTTTTTGGTCTTGCCATTTTTTTCTCCCTGCATTTAATACTATTACATGAATTTTCCTCAAATAATTGTACCACTGAAAACTACTTAAATCAACTATTCACTACTTGTTATCAAATATATAAAAGATAAAATCAGGTTTTGTACTACTAAATGATTTTAAACAAAATAAGGCCCAAAAGGGCACTTTCCCTTTTGAGCCTATACACTTTATCAGCTAACATATTTTGCTTTCATTTTTCCTCATGGTCATGAGGCTTTTTTCTCTTAAATCGCATTCTATGAATCCTTCGATTGTTCTTTCTGTTCTTCAATAATTCGTTCTGTTGCTTTATGAATTCTGTCCTTAGAATAGGGTGGTCTTAAATTCAATGACAACCGGCCCTTTTTGATTATATACGTTTCACTGCCATCCTCCGAAGATCCTTTCAACCAGCAATCATCCGGATACTTCTCAGCGAATGCCCGTAACCGTTTCTGCAAGCTCTGATTGAAGGTATACACATCATAGAATCCGTCATCTTCATTGGTCAGAATAATCGTTTCTTTTTCACACTTTAACCTTCGCATATTCTACCCCCGCTTTCTTTCCATTTCCTGATCCAGGTATTTGGGTATCGGTTTTCCGGACCGGCGAGCAATGGCAATCTGTTTCTGATGCAGACGTTTGATCACGGATCTTCGTTTCTTAGATTTTCCATCCTGTTGATTTCGGGAGGTCTGATTGTTGCTGCTAGCATCAGAGGTCTTTTCCTGATTCTTCTTCTGATTATTCACCAGACCGTCCACCATATCATAATTGGCTTCGGTACCAGATTCTCTGCTTCGTTCATAAGTGCCGTTCTGGTAGAATTTCTGGTAATGTTCCAGACGGATTTTACCATCTTGTTTTAGCTGTTCGACCGGATTTAGCGGTACTTGCTGTTGGATGTAATCATGAATCTTTTGTTTTGTCTTTTCATCGAATTTCTTACATTCTTCGACAACCATTTTTCCATAGGCATCCAGGATAACACCCTGGGCCTGATCTCGGTATACCTGATGTTCCATCAAATAAAACTGTTTTCCATCAATAATGATGGTGTCTGTGGCAATCCAGTTTCCTTTTTTCCCATCGATCTGATAATTCTCAGTTTCCATAGTGATCAGTGCACCGGATGTATTGATACGAATGAATCCGGCCAGATACTGTGGATAGTTCTCATCTACATAGTAGCAGCTGATTTCTCCATTCTTGTTCAATACGAGCACGTCACTGACTTCGCATTGCTTTTTCATTCGTTTCCAGATGTCAGCGACTTTTTCATTTTCCTGCATTTCATGAATCGAGACTAATCGGTAATTTTCGACAGTAATCGACACATTCTGCTGTCTTGCCTCTTGATATGGCAGATGCCACAGTGCTTTTCCTGCTGTCTGCTGATCTACTCGGTAGACTGCAAATTGATTAAGCTTCATAGGCATCGTCCTCCAAGTTATTCAGATAATAATTCAGATCCAGAGAATAGTAGTATTTGTCTTCGATCTGCTGTAATTTTCCAACTGTAGAATTGATGATCTCAATCATTTCATCATTCTCAGGATCACTTTCTTCCTGTTCCATAACTTCCAAAGCTTCTTTCAGTGTTTGGATTGTTTCTTCCTTTGTGTGCTGCTGGAAGATAGCAGTAATAGTCAGTTCGTTTTCTTCCAGGTTTACATTTCTCATAGGCTCATTTCCCCCCTTTTCTTTTTCGGTATTGGTTTCATCTGTATATTCAGCTCCTTCTCGTTTTTTTCTTTGCTTATATTTTTTTCGTTATCCACTTTCTTATTGGATTCCAGAGGATTTTCCACATTTGGATGTCTTTCTTCCAAGTACTTTTCCACACGACTGATTGCATTTTGCACATAAGAATTTTCTCTAAATCCAGGAATCGAATTCAAAAATTCTTTCTGTATTTTTCCTTCGATCATCAGACTCTGCATTCCTTCATAATCACTTCCGTCTTTCAGATCAAAGCCAACACATTTCAGTCCATGCATACGTTCTGATGGGATTTTCTCATAAGCTTCCAAGGCTTCCGGTAATGTCAGGTCATAATGTACTTCACCCATCACAGGAAATTCAGCACATTCAGCCGCATAAAAGCTGATACATGTAAGATCATTTTCATAATCCACATTTTCTATTTCCGGGACAATATCGAGTATTTTTTCTCTTTGTGCTGCAAAGTCTGGAAGTTCTGCAAATCCAAATCGATCCACGTAATATGCCTGCATATCCCCACCACGGTTTGTAATGATAACATCACTAACCGACATAGAATGTGCTTTATAATCTGCCGGTGGATTATCGTTGAATACGGCATACAAATCATCCAGCTTTTCATTTTCATGTAATCTGCCAGAATAGACACATTTATAATTTGCTGCATCGATTGTAATTCCATCTTCTTTGACCATTGCCATATTCATAAATAAATGTTGTTTTCCAGGTGTGTCTTCATCCACGTGGTAAATCGCATAGCGGTCACCATTACCTCTGAACATTTCTTCCTCTAGGGTATAATCAAACTTAAATGGATACAAAGCCCGATCAACTCTTTCCGAAATATCCGTTCCTTCTGCAATCGTATCTTCCAGCCAGTCTTTGATATCTCCCCATGATTCAAACTGCAAGTATCCGGCAATTTCATGTGTCCCATCCGGCGCCAGTACAATATGTCCCGGTTCGCTTTCCCGATAATCATAGCGGTATCCGGCTGCTTCCAGTGCATCTACCAGAATGCCGTATTTATCATGTAATTCTGTTTTCTGTTTTTCTTCAAGAATGATTTCCAGCTCTTCTGTAAGCTGATCGATCATTTCACCGGCTGTCTTGCGGATCACATCCATAGATGCTTTCATTTCTTTCATTTCCCGGCTGCTGCTCCAACCTGCAATGTAAGGGAAACTATAATCCGATGTATCCAAACCAAAGGAAGAACACACACAGTAAGCAACGGATTCAGCCTCAACCTCTTTTGTCAATCGGTCTTTTTCTACACCAAGGCTTTCCATGATCTCCCTGTCATGCAATTTTGCATGGACTGTTTCATGAATAGCAGTCTTTAAGGTCTGGCTTTCACTGAGTCCTTTTTTGATCACAATTTCCTTATCTGCATTATGATAATATCCATTAGCATTGCCATCGATCTCATCGAATCGTATCGGTACTGGGGATATTTTCTGAATAGCCTGCATGAAAGAATCAAAATCCTGTACAGCTGCAGTCAGTAATTCTGGTGCCAGTGTCTGGATCGGTTCTCCGGATGTCTGAGCAATATCAAATACCGTAACTGCTTTAAAATGCGGAACTGTAACTTCCACCTGTTCAGTCTTAGGTTTTCCATCGCTTCCCATGATCGGTCGCTGATTTTCATCCAGAACCTCTTTTTCCTTCATTTTCTTATATGGTGCCGGGGCAATGATTGTAATTCCTTTTTCACCTTTCATGACCTGTCTACCCATGGACTGCCAGTTTTTGTAGCTGGTAACAAGTGTGGCATCCGGTCGCTGCATAGCGATCAGCATTGTATTATTAAAAGAATAATTGTGAAACTTTGCCATGGTTTTAAGAAATTCCTGATAGCGGTTACTTGTAAATAGTTCTTCCACACCGGATTCCAGTGACTGCATAATGCTGTCCATATCTTTTCCCGGAACCGGCAGTGGAATAGTAGTAGTTTTGTTTTGTTCTGTCATAATACTCCTTTCCAAAAACGCCCCACGACATTGTGTTTATGCCGCAGGGCTTTTTATTAGTTGACGAGATGATTATTTTTTATTAAAGTTCCATATCGTGCTTCTTTGTTTTCGGTTTCTGATCCGGCTGTTCTTTTCCTGCTTTCTCTGTTTTTGCAGCCTGCGCTTCTTTTTCTTTCTGACGTTCTGTAAATCTGTCGGCTTTTTCAAAGACGTGATCCTTTGTGTCAAAGTGATATACATCATTGGTAAGGCGTTCTGCTGGTGCTACCTGAGTCGCATTGACTTCTTTTACCATATCTCTTAACATTTCAGCATCCACTTGCCCGTCATCCGGTAAAATCAGCATTTCATGAATGGATGATGGCAAAATAAAGAAATCATTTCCCAGAAGTTCCCCCATGTTATCCATGAATTCCGGATAAAAGATCACACCGGCACCATCAACTCTTTCTGTATTTGTAACAACAAAGAATGTCGGCATCTCACTTGATTCCTGCAATGTTTCCTGCAGCATTTCACGTTCATCCGGTGTCAGCATGAGAATATTTTTCTGATACATTTCATCTATCAATGCACCTATACTTGATACCTCCGGGACCATAACTCGTGGTGAACTTTTCATAGCATCTTCATGAAGCTGTTCTGCTGAGATTCCATACTGTTCAAGCAGATCATTCTTGATAAACATGGAACTTAATCCATTCTCATCCTTGTCTACTGCCACATGATAGGTAATTGCGAGGTCTTCTTTCAGCTGGTGTGGAGCATTTTCGAGGACTTCCTTATTTGCTTCGGCTGATGATACACGGATAAACAGCTTGTCCTTCACATCTTCATAATTAAAAATAGCTTTCAGATCAACCTGTATCGGTGCCTCAATAACTATATCTGCAATCTTTCTGCATACAGTTTCCATTGTTACGCCAGGCTGTGCTTTATATGCTTCATACAACTGATTAAGATTGATCGTCGGGGTAAGCATCTCACCTTCTTTTCTCACCATCAATCCCGTATAGGCACGGTTCAGTTGCTGACACTCCATCGTTGATACTTCTACATTCTCATACTCCTCTGGTAAAAAGAGTTTGATATTATCCTTTACTTCACTTACAAATTCGTTAAAATTCATTCTTCGTTTCCTCCTCTAATCTGTTTTTTTATTTCTTTTTGCTTTTGTTTTTTGATTTCTTTTTGGGAAAGGATAAAGAAAAATTCACCTTTCCGGTTTCATCTGTATCCATATGGAGATCTGCCTCAAAGTACATATTTTTCTTTCTGGAATACAGGTCTTTCACATGCACACTTCCGTTTTTCAGAAGTTCTGCAGCCATCTTTTTATCCATGGTTTTTTCCATGCTCTGCAGATAGCGGTTATCTTTCCAGAGCGCAAAGTGACAATCATGGTTGCTGCAATAGAAGTTGGGTTTGCTTTCATATACCAGGCTTCCACATACCGGACATGTTCCAATGCTTTCTCTGGTCTGAAATCTTCTTGTTTCTTCTTCGGAAATCGCATCGCATCCATTCAGCATCATGGTCAGCATGTTTTTGATCCCGGTCATAAACTGTTCCGGTGCAATCTCTCCATGCTCCATCAAGAGCAGCTGGTTTTCCCATTCTGCAGTCATACTTGCAGATTTCAGGAAGTCCGGCAGGATCTCCACAAGGACTTTTCCATCCTCTGTTGGAAGAATCTGTTTTCCTTTTCGGGTGGCATACTGGGAATAGATCAGTTTTTCGATGATACCGGCTCTTGTTGCCGGAGTTCCTAATCCTTTCTTTTCTGTATCTTCATCGAATTCCTTATTTCCAGCAGTTTCCATTGCCGCAAGGAGCGTATCTTCACTGTATGGTTTTGGCGGTGATGTGAAATGTTCTGTCTTTTCTGCAGCTACAGCATAGAAAGTCTGTCCCTGGGTTACTTTCGGGATCTTCTCTTTCATTTCCTGATCCGGATCTACGATTGCCATACATTGGAATGTAAATATGAAAGTATTGATGAAAAAGGATGGATTGTTAAATATAAGTTTCAACAGGCAAATATTGATAATTCAGATAGAAACAGTGAACTTGTAGGTTTTTCAGGATCAGGAATTTTTGCGGTAATTGATTCAGAACTTGTATTAGTAGGAATTCATCATGGGTCGCTGGGGATAAATGCGGTTAGGGGAAATCTGACAGGAACAACATCTGATTTTATAAGAAAAATATGTGAAGAAAATAATTGTGTTGTTCCTCAAAGAGAAAGAAAAGTGAACGGAAATCTTTCTGATCGAATATCATTTATTAAAGAAGAAATACTGGATGAATTAGAAGATGATGATTATTATAAAATGTTGGAAGTTCTTCAGAATACAGTAAGTAATGATGTGACAGAAGTGATTAATAGTACATTTTGTGATTATTGTGAAGAATGTAAGCTTCATAAAAATTATCACTGCTGTGATTTTTTTCGTGGATTTATGCTTGTGCTGATCATTTTTTTTAAAACTATGGATGAAAACATGGATTTGAGTTTACCACGAGTAAAAGAAATGAATGACATTCCAATATATTTTATATGCAGTGAAGGAAAAGGAAGGGCAAATAGGGATAATCAGACAAAACTAAAAATAAATAATTTTATTTATGCATTAAAGACTAAGAAAGAGTTAGCTTATAAATTAGAAAATGATTGTGTTATTATATGGGGCTCAGAGAGAGATCCTAAGGATACTCATCGGACATGTAGTGCTTCCGCATATAAAAATGTTTTAAGAGATATTTCGCGTGCAGATGTAAATAGATTAGATATAACAGGTGTTGCTTACGATTTTAAACCGAAGTGTATTATTCATGTTAACGAAGTTATAAAAATGATGTGTGAGGGAAATTTGGAGCAGTTAAAATCAAAATTTATCAAATATATTGAGGAATTGGGAAAATGACAGATTATGTTTATTTGGATGATGAAGAAATTTTAAAGGACAATATTTTAGATAGTAAATGTAGAATAGTTCACTTGAAAAAGAGAACACAAGGGTATTTTATACATATTGTGTGTTGTCAGTTCTCAGATGAACAGTCACTGGAAAAAAATTGGGAGGAGATAATTAATAATGTAGCAAATGCTATTCAAAAAAATCTGAAGGAATTGATAGAGATTTTTAATATATATATTCTATTTTTTCAACCTGAATGTGATGCAGTTATGGCATATCAGATTGAACAAAATAAATTTTCATCAAGAAAATTAGTTATGGAACAGCAAATGCCAGAGGAGAATGAGAAACTGGAACTTATATTGAGTGAAAAGTTATTTGATCTAAATATAGAAATGGATAACAAAGCACCAGAGTTGTTTGTTGATGAAATGGACTTTTTGAATAGTTATGAGGGAGAAGAGTGTGAACATAAACTGGAACAGTATATTGTGGATCAGATCAAGGGGGAATTTAGATGAAAAAAATTAGTAAAATAACATTGGAAAATTTCAGAGTGTTTTCAGGGAAAAACGAAATTGATTTTAATGATACTAATGGTAAGCCGGCTGATTTGGTTTGTATATATGGAAAAAATGGTTTTGGAAAAACTTCATTATTTGATGGCTTTGAATGGTTTTTTACTGGTGAGATACATTTATTGAATAAAGAATTAAAAAAGAATGTTTCGAAATATAAGGGGAATATTTTAAAAAATAAATATGCGGAAGCGACAGAACGTGCAGGGATTGATATCTTATATTCGGATGGGGATAAAGGATCACGAACTATTGTAAATAGGAAAAACGCTGTTAACGATTCTAAAGGGGGAAATGTAAGTGGAATCTGTAAAGAGATGATTAATAAGAAACAGATTTTACCACATAGCAGAATAGATAGTTTTGTCTATGCGACAAAGCCAACGGATTTATACAATGATTGGGGTGAGTTTTGGGATCCGGATAATAAACAACGAGATTATTTTGCGGCTGTTTATAATGTTTATAAAAAATTTGATAATGAAGTGAAGGAGTATGATGATAAGCTTAAAAAAATAAAAAATCAATTGGAAGAATTAGATATAAAACAAAAGGTGGAAGATTTTAATGGGTTGGTAGAAAAATATAATTGTCTGCATATAAAAAGTATCCCTGACTTAGTGCCCATAGAGTATGATGAAAATAAAAAGGTTTTTATAAATGATAAATTATTTAATACTAATATTGGTACGCAAATAAATATGTATATAACAAACAAATGTTCTAAAAATGAGCAATGCGAATTTCTACAAAATAATTTTAATGAATATAAAGACTTTAAAAAGTTACAGCAGGAATGGTTAAACAGAAAGGATAGATGTAGGAAAATCATTGCTAAATGTCAGAAAAAGAGAGAACTTTTGTCACAAATTGAAGTATTAGAAGAACAAAGAAAAAAACTTATAGAGAGCCGAGATGAACTTTTGGGAGTCTTTGATGAAGCGTGGTTCGATGAATATCAAAAAAATATTGAGTTGAATGTAAAATATTCGACAGATAATAATAAATTAAATAATAGCAGATTTGAGTTGGAAAATATTACTAGTTACATTGAAAGTCTACGACAAAAAGTTATTAAGATTGAACAACAGAAAAACGATGTATTGAAGCATTGGGAAGAATGGAAACAGCAGATTACGGATTTAAATGAAAAGAGAAAAGAATTATTTAAAGAAGATGTTTTAAAAAAACTTATAGAAGAGAAAGAAAGTGTAGATAAACAAAAGCAGATATATCAAAAGGAAGTACGATATTTAAATCAGGTATTTACGGAAGGGTGTGAGAATTTTCTACAATCTATAACTGCGGGTACAACATTAGAGTATCCGTGGATAAAGGGGCATGTAGATTATGAGAATAATAGTAGAGTTGCATTAGCAAAGGCAGTGGCAGAAGAAGCAGATGCAAAATCTCGGTATGAAACAATGCGAGAGGAAGTTGATAACTTAGATGAACTTCTTACTTTGGCAAAAAGGGAAATTCAAAAAAGTAATTCATGCACATGTCCTGTATGCAAAAGTAAATTTAGTAACAAGGATGAATTACTTGGAAAAATAGATTTATCTGGTCAGAGGACTATTCTATTAAAATTAAAAACAGAATGGGTTAATGCGGGACAGAAACTAAAAGAGGCACAGGAAGGACATAAGAAAGGTATTGACAGCATACAAGTATTAATAAATGATCGTATATGTGAATTAAATAAGTTGATTTTAAAGTGTGAAAATGATATAGAGCAATATCAAAGAGAGTATGAAGAAAGGCAATTGAAAATTCAAAAAATAAAACGTGAAGAAGAAAACTTAAAACAGGTTATAGAACAAGAACTGGGGACGAGTATAAAAGACATTTTAAAGGAATCTGTAGATACCGCATGCAGTGAAAAAATAGTCATAATAAGCAATCTGCAAAAAGAAAAGGAAAATGAGATAAATGAACAGCAAAAAAAACAAAGGATGGTTAATACTGAAATTGAACAAATTGAGAAAATATTAAATGATGAGAAAATGAGAATAGATGCTTTTAACAATGATCTTTCTAATTTAGAAAAGCAAAAAATTATGCAGCAAAGACAAATTTTTTCAAATGGACAATTTCAAAGTCTAGTACAAAAATATGTATTGGATATACAGCAGAATGAAGATAAAAAGCAAAGGCTGCAGGAAGAGTTAAACGATTATAAAATATATTACACAGATAATATTGATAAATATAAAAAGCTTTTGGTAGATATGGATGAGAAGTCTATTGATAGAATGGGTCGCTATGACCAATATAAGAAAACTCTTTTTGCAAAAAAGCAAATATCCAAAAAAACTATTATACGGTATCGTAAAAAAATTGAGTCAGAAATAGAGATAGCTAAAGAAAAATTAGATATTTGGAATCAGTGTGACAGTAATGTTGTTGTTGAACAGTTTATAAACAAATATAATCAGATGTTTGAGGAACAGGGAAAATTACAGCAGGAAAAAGAACTTTACAGCCAAAAACAAAGTTTGGCAGAACAAATTTTTAAGAATGTGCAAAGCCAGATGGAGAATCATATAAAGGAAGCATTTGGTGGCGTTACAATTAATCAGATATACTCTAAGATACAACCTCATAAACGATTCAAACAATTACAGTATCAGATAAATATGAATGAAGATAGTGCTCCAGAGCTTTATATCAAGGTAAAAAACGATGAAAGCGAGGGGATTATGCCGGAATTATTTTTCAGTTCTGCACAGCTAAATACAGTAGCATTGAGTGTATTCTTAGGAGGTGCATTATCAAAATCAAATCCCAAAGTTAATACAATTTTTATTGATGATCCAATAGGGCATTTTGATGATCTGAATGTTCTTTCTTTTATTGATGTTTTAAGGACAATTATTACCGAAACTAATTGGCAGATTATAATTTCTACGCATGAAGAGAATTTTTATGAGGTTATGAAGATAAAGTTAAATTCAAAATATTACAATTCAAAGTTTTTTAAATTTAAAGATGAGGGGAATATTGAAGAAGATATGGAGGAATAGAGGATGTCATGAGTTGGGATTTACAATGTACCTTGTGATAAAATTAGAATTATAATCTGGTCATGGCAACAACTTTGGACTTCCAATAGGAGACAGCTATATGAGGACAAAATGTAGGATATTATAGAAAAATTGGGACTGCCGGATGTAGTATTTCACAGTCTGCGTCATACCAATGTTACCTACAAACTGAAACTCAGTAGTGGAGATTTTGGTCATGTGTAGGCAGACATGGTGACGGAAGTATATGGTCATATCCTTGATGAAAATCGAAGAAAGAATGTGGAACCGATGGAGAATGCTTTTTATAATAAGGAAAATCTCAATCCGCAGATGAAAAATCAGGATGAAGGCGGCAGTACAATTACTGTACCGGATGGAGTGGATGCGGAGCTGCTGATGAAAGTGCTGGGAAATCCGGAGATGGCAGCGTTGCTTACATCACTGGCAAAGACGATGAAGGTATAATAAGTGGATTTTGTGTCACCAGTGGTGTCACAAATAAGCAGTTAATTTTGCAACAACTTGTTACAGATTCTAAAGTTATCATGCATAATTAAAATATAAAAGATGTATATAAGGTCGGAACAGAGACCTTAAACCTGTTCCAGTGGTCGGGATGGAGGCCGAAAACCCATTCCCATTGCGGAATAAACTGCAAATACAGTGATCGCGTTGCAGAAACCTGTGAGGCCTGCGACCGGGGGAGAACCTGCGGGGACTCCTCTTTTCTATATTATGGAGATGGTGTATATGCAGAAGATGCTTGATTTTATAACATAGAAGAGAGTACGTGTAATGCGGAGTAAATAATGGTCAAAAAACAATCGACATCCGACCTCACACACGTTATAATATAGATAATCTAATAAGAAAACAGTGTTATCATTACCGCATATTCAGTGAGAATGGTAGCCATAAATATGAATTCGCAGGAACGGAATGGTTGAACCCTCAGGGTGACAGTGTCACTCATTTGTCAGCGAGAGGTGCTTAACTTGGATGATTTTCAGTTTTCTTATTTTGACATGGATTTACAGGAAAGTCAGTAAAATCAAGTTGTTGCTTGACTTATGTTGACCAAGAAAAACATAGATTTTCTGTAGTGACTTGAACTCCTAAGACCTTATTGTAGGTTCGATTCCTATAGGGAACGCTCTATTTTAAGCGGTAATGAGAGAAAAATCATTGCCGTTTTTTTGTTGTTTTTCTGCTAACAGCAAATCAAAAAATGAGCATTTTTGCTAACAGAAAATGCAAATTGCTAACAGTAAAATTATTGTAGATTTGCTAACAGGAATGAAAAGCTATAATGCAGCTGGTGTAAAAGGTTGTAAATTCTTGTAGCTAACAAAAGGGTAATGATTAAAAATATTTCTGCTTGGAAAATATCAAGCCTGAATGAGTATTCCGTTCAGATTAGATTAGGTTCTAATCTGGGCGGATTTTTTTTATTTCAGGAAGAAGGAGGATGCCTATGGCAGAAAAAGTGGATCAGATGGATCCAGATGAAAAGATCGTTGAAACAGCGATTGAACGGCTAGAGCTGCGAGTTACAGAAGATGAGCTTATGAAGATTCGTGACCGAATGGAGGAGGCTGGTATTTCCAGCCTCACAGCTTATCTGGTGAGAATGGCAACTCATGGATATGTTATTGTGATGGATTTGTCTGACTTAAAAGAAATTCTTAGACTGTTACAGATATCAGGAAATAATCTGAATCAGTATGCAAAAAAAGCAAATGAAACAGGAAGCATTTACCATGAGGATATTGAAGAAATGAAAAATAATCAGAAGGAAATATTACAGGAAATGAGAAAAGTGCTGGACAGATTAACAGCAATTATGTAAGGCAGGTGAGAGAATGGCGGCAACAAAACTGATAGCAATGCATCAGAACAAAGGACGGAGCGTGATGCAGTGCCTGAAAGATAGAACAGATTATGCAATGAACGGGGATAAGACGGAAGATGGAAAATATATCTCATCTTATCAGTGTAATCCGGAGCTGGTTGATCTGGAATTTGCTCAGGCAAAAAAAGAATATCTGCATAAAACATGGCGGCAGCCTAAGGGAGATGTGCTTGCATATCAGATCCGCCAGTCTTTCAAGCCGGGTGAAATCACACCGGAGGAAGCAAATGAAGTAGGGTATGAAACCGGTATGAGATTCACAAAAGGGAAGCATGCTTTTATCGTGGCAACCCATGTGGACCGGGCACATATTCATAATCATATCATTTTCAATTCCACCAATCTGGACTGCGACCGGAAGTTTCGTGACTTCTGGTTTTCGGGAATTGCATTGCAGTGACTCAGCGACATTATCTGTCTGGAGCATGGACTTTCCATTATTCCGAAGGTAAAACCGAGTGAGCGACAGCGGAAAACAAAGTACCCGGAACGGACCAGTATGCGGGATGTTATCCGGGAAGATATTCTGAAATGCCTGAAGCAGAAGCCGGCAGATTTTGAAGAACTTCTGAAATTATTACAGCAGGAAGAGTATGAGATTAAACGTGGAAAGCATACTGCAATATGTGGGAAAGAGCAGATGCGTTTTATCAGATTCCGTTCTCTGAGAGAAGATTATACGGAAGAAAATCTGAAAAAGATAATTGCCGGGGAGAAAGATTTACCAGAGAAAAATGAAAAAGCATTTGATCAGAAAGTTGTAAAATCAGAAAAACGGAAGTTTGACCTGGTGGTGGATATTCAGGAGAAGATGGCTCAGGGAAAGAATGGCGGTTATGTCCGCTGGGCGAAAAAATATAATGTAAAACAGTTTGCCGAGTCCATTCTGTTTTTACAGCAGCACGATATTCACGATAAGGAAACTTTGGATGCTTTGGTAGATGGAAGCTCGGCCAGATATCATGAACTTATGAAAATCATCAAAGATGCTGAGGAAAAGATGGCACAGAACAAGGTGCTCAAAACTCATATTATCAATTATGCAAAGACCAGAGATACATACATTGCGTATCGAAAATCCGGTTACAGCAAAAAATTCTATGAGGCGCATCGTGATGAAATCATTCTTCATAAGGCAGCAAAGGAAGCATTTTCAAAACTTCCGGACGGAAAAATTCCGAAGGTAAAAAATTTGAATGAAGAATTTGCACGACTGCTTTCCGAGAAAAAAGCAGCTTACAGCGAGTACAAAAAAATAAAAAAAGAGATGCGGGATTATCAGATTGCGAAGCAAAATGTGGAATCCTTCTATGCTGCACAGCAGATATGGAATCAGGAGGAAGACCTGAAAAAGAAGCGACAGCAGCAGAGATAAACTTACGGGCAACCATCAAAATGAAAATTGATGGTTGCCCACTTTTTTGCAATTCCGGCAAAGCAGGAATGTATCAGCACTCACAAAGTGAGGGCGCAGCTTGACATCGAAGATGACATTCTAAGGAGATTGGGGATGTGCCTCCAACAAGCAAAATGCGCTCACGTACGTACGAGGGCACTGCTTGCTAACTTGCGAAGCAACAACGATTGCGGCCTTAGTGTAGCGATTAGAATACAATAAATATTTGAGAAAACGAATAAATTATTTCCAATTAAAATTCAAGTATGATACAATATTTTCATAATGAAAGCCTAACTAACAGTAAAACTAACAGCAAACATGAGGTGTAGATATGTCGGTATCATATAATGGGTTATGGAAATTATTGATTGACAAAAATCTAAAGAAAACAGATCTAATTGAAGAGATAGGAATAAGTAGTAGTACATTAGCGAAAATGGGACGTGGAGATGAGGTCTCTTTAAGTGTGTTATCTAAAATTTGTAATAAGTACGATTGTGATTATGGTGACCTCATAAGTTTTGAAAGAAATCTAGATAAGTGAGAGTGGTTATAAAATTGATACAATAAAACAGGCATATACGATTTTTATATAACAATATGCTACAAAATATTAAGAAAGTTGAGGTAGTACTATGGAGCATCAAGGCTTATATGTTGTTGATAATTCATCTGAAAATCAAACTGTAAAAAGATATCTTACAGAATGGTGTCAGGTATCAAAACAAATGGATATAGCAACAGGTTACCTTGAAATAGGCGGATTATTGGATTTAGATCAAAGTTGGCAAAAATTAGATAAAATAAGAATTATCTTAGGTAATGAGCTGACAAAGCGGACTAAAAATGTTATTGACTCGGTTGTTACGACTATGCTTTCTCGGTTAAAAGATAGTGTAGATTATGAACAGGAACATAATGAGTTTCTTATAGGAGTTCCAGCAATTGTTAATGCTTTAAAAAGTGGTAAAATCGAGTGTAGAGTATATGACACAAATAAGTTTCATGCTAAAGCGTATATTACATATTTTCGGAATGACTATAAGCAACAGTTTATTTCTTCTATGAATTTACCGGATGGATATGCACTTGTAGGATCAAGTAATTTTACACATGCAGGTTTAACAAGAAATATAGAACTTAATGTTCAGGTTGATAAGGAAGTTACAGAATTACAGAATTGGTATGAAGAAAGATGGAATGAGGGAACTGATATAACAGAAGCGGTGCTTAAAGTAATTGAAGCACATAGTAGAGAATACAATCCATATGATGTGTATTTACGGTCAATGTTTGAACTGTTCAAGAGTAAAGAGGAAACAATTTCGGAATGGGAGAATTATGAATCGATTGTATATAGAATATTATCACAGTATCAAAAAGACGGGTATAACAATCTTGTTCAAATTGCTAGTCGTTATTCGGGTGCATTTCTTTGTGATGGAGTTGGCTTAGGAAAGACGTTTATAGGTTTGATGCTGATAGAAAGATTTGTGAAGAAGGAAAGAAAAAATGTAGTTCTTATAGTGCCTGCATCAGCAAGGGTATCTGTATGGGAGACAACTATAAAAAAATATATTCCAGAAATCCTTGAGGGATTCTTCCCATTTAAGATAATAAATCATACAGATATTTTGTTAGAAAAAAATGACAATTTAATGAGGCAAATTGCTGAACAGGCTGAAATTTGTGTTATTGATGAAGCTCATCATTTTCGTAATCGTTCATCAAACAGATATCGAAAACTTTTTGAAATGATAGGAACAGGCAGACAAAAACAAATGTTTATGCTGACAGCTACTCCAATAAATAATAGTTTTTTGGATTTACAGCATTTAATTGAATTGTTTACACAGAGGAAAGATGATTATTTTGCTGCAGCACCATTGGGAATACATAGCCTTTCGGGGCATTTTAAACGTATGGAATCAAAGTTGTCAGCAATAACAGGAACGAATGTGTCTGACTCAGTAGATATTTCAGAAGATATATTTCGAGCGGATACATTGGTAAATGAATTAGTAGTACAAAGAAGTCGTGCTTATGTTAAACGTAGTTTATCTAAAGAAGGTGATGGAGTATTATTTTCTCAACGACAAGCACCAATTGTTGCTAATTATTCATTGAGAAAATCATATGGAAAACTTATAGATCATTTTGTAGATTCTTTTTATAGAAAAGATAAGCGAACAGGCAAAAATTTCCCCATTTTAGCCCTTGCAGTTTACTCTCCATATGAAGATACATATTATGTGGGAGATCCCTCTAAAATTGATGATATGGTGTTAGGGAGACAACAGCAAATTGTTAATTTGATAAGGCAGTTATTATTGAAACGATTTGAAAGCTCTATTGAAGCCTTTGCTGAAACATGTATTCGTATTTATGCACGACTTAGGAAGTTTTTGAATGATTATCAGAATTATGGGAATAAGAAACAGATTGAGAGATTGATGAATATTCAATCTAATGTGAGTGAGTACGTAAATCATTTTATTGAATATAATATTGACACATCAGTGGAAGATTTAGAGGACGATCTACCGGAATATGTGTGGGAGATAGAAGAATATATTAATGTCGAAGATTTTGATATTAGGGCAATGATTGACGATACTATTCTTGATATGGAAGTTTTGGCTGAATTTATTGAGGATATTATGGGATTTAATTCTTCTAATGATGACAAGATTCGTGAATTGAAAAGAATATTGACCGAGGATTCTCGTGTTTGTGGGAAGAAAGTTATTATTTTTACTGAGTATAGAGCAACCGCTAAGTATATATACAGAGAATTGGTAAAAGATGGATTTAAGAATATTGAAGAAACAGACGGACAAAGTAAAGAAAATCGTCATGAATTGGTTCAAAGATTTGCACCCTATTACAATGATAAGACATCAGCAGATATTGAAAACGAAATAAATATTTTGATTGCTACAGATGTACTGGCAGAGGGATTAAATCTTCAGGATGCATCTTGCTTAATTAATTATGAATTGCATTGGAATCCAGTTCGGCTGATGCAAAGAATTGGTCGTGTGGATCGGCGTAGAAATCTTAAAATAGAAGAAAAACTTTTGGCGGATCATCCTGAGTATGTGGGAGATCGTGAAAAAGCTTTTTATTGGAATTTTCTGCCACCAGTGGAGTTGGAAAAGTTGCTATCTTTATATGAAACTGTTTCAAAGAAAACATTAAGAATTTCAAAAACATTTGGTATAGAAGGGAAAAAACTTCTTACTCCAGATGATGATTATGAAGCACTTAAGGAGTTTAATTCGCAATATGAAGGAGAGACTTCTTCAGATGAAAAAATGGCATTAGCATATCAGGATTTGATGGAAGAAAATCCTGAGTATGAAAATATTGTAAATTCATTGCCAAGAAAGATATATAGTGGTAAAGGGATGTCTGATGTTTCTGGTTTCTTTTTCTGTTATGAGTTGCCAACAAAAAGAGCAGATGGACAGTGGACAGATGGAGATGGTATATATAGATGGTATTTTTTGAAAGATTGTGATAATCAGATAGCAGAGCAGGTTTATGATATATGGAAGTTAATCCAGTGTACTCCTAATACAAACAGAGTGCTTGATACAACAGAGGAAGAGTTTTCGTTAAAAAGAAAAGTAGTTGAATCTCATATTAAAAAAACATATATGAGAGCAATTCAGGCACCTTTAGGAGTAAAAATAAGGTTGGTTACATGGATGAAGTTAAGTTAGTAAATTGTATGTAACTGGTAGAAAGAGGTATAGACAAATGAGAGCGTTGTCTTTGTTTGCAAATATTGGTGTAGCAGAAGCTTATCTTGACAAGATAGGAGTTGAAGTAGTGCTTGCAAATGAATTAATAAAAAGAAGAGCAGATTTGTATTGCGCTATATATCCAAATACAGAGATGATTTGTGGAGATATTACTGAAGAAAAAACGTATAAAAAAATAAGAAATAGGGCAATAGATGCGAATATTGATGTTATCATTGCAACACCTCCTTGCCAGGGATTTAGTAGAGCTTGTAGAAATCAAGATAAAAATGATGCCAGAAATCTACTTATTATGCCAGTAATTTCTTTAATTGAGGAAATTAATCCGAAATATGTATTTATCGAAAATGTACCGCAACTTCTTGAAACAGAAATCATTATAGATGGTAAGAAGACATTAATACAAGATTATATGATTGGTAATTTGGATGATAAATATATTCTTTCTTTTCATCAAATTAATACGGAAAATTATGGAGTACCACAAAGTAGGAGAAGAATGGTTGCTCTTCTTAGTCGAAGAGATCAGAAGGTTGAGTGGCAATTACCGGATGAGAACGAAAACAAAGTTACATTGGAAGACGCAATAGGCAATCTTCCACCGTTAGATCCCTTCGTTAAAGATATTGATGAGAATGAGTTCAGGGAAATGTTTCCTGAATACGAGAAAAAGAAGGAAATAGCTAAGAAGGTTTCAATATGGCATCAACCTCCTGCTCATATCAAGAGACAGGTTGTTACAATGATTCATACACCAACTGGAAAAACAGCATTTGATAATAAAAAATATATACCAAGAAAAGAAGATGGAACTGCTGTAAAAGGGTATAAAAGTACATATCGTAGATTACGATGGATTGATCCTGCTAGTACTGTAACTATGGACAATAGAAAAATATCTTCTCAAAATAATGTTCACCCAGGACATTATCTTGGAAAAGACGAAAATGGTGATGTGGTTTATTCAGATCCACGTGTATTGTCATTGTTTGAACTTATGCGCGTGATGTCTTTGCCAGATGATTGGCCATTGCCACCGAATGCAAATGTTGCATTCGTTAGGTCTGTTATTGGGGAGGGAATTCCTCCTCTATTTGTAAAGAAGGTATTTGAAAAAATAACTACTGTAGGTGATGAATATGCGTGAGATTAGAGGACTATCCCTTTTTGCAAATGTCGGCATTGCTGAGTCGATGTTTGATGGGATAGGAGTAAAAATGCTTTTGGCAAATGAGATTGATGAGAGAAGAGCCCGTTTTTATTCAGAAGTATATCCTAAAACAGAAATGATTTGCGGAGACATTACGGATGAGTCTATTAGAAATTGTATTGTTGAAAAAGCAATTGAAAAAGGTGTGAATTTTATCATTGCAACACCTCCGTGTCAAGGTATGAGTGTGGCTGGAAATAGAGATCCTGAAGATCCGCGAAATCAGTTGATCTCTTATGCTATTGATATAATTAAAAGAGTTTCCCCAGATTTTGTTATGCTTGAAAATGTTCCGCGTCAATTATCTACAAAAATAAGAATTGGCGGAGAAATTATTAAAATTCCTGAATATATAAAAAAAGAACTTGAGGAAGAGTATTTATTTAATAGAAAAACATTGGCAAAGGCGAAAGACTTTGGAGTTCCACAGTTACGTGAACGAAATATAAATTTATTGGTAAAAAAGAAGTGGAATTTCAGATGGGAATTTCCAGAAGCTGTTCCGGTTGTTACTTTGGAAGAGGCAATAGGAGATTTACCTTCACTTGATCCGCTTCTTCATGAAGGAATTAAACTGACACTAGAAAAATTTCCAGATTACGAAAAGAAAAGAATCGCAGGAGAACAAATTTCAAAATGGCATCACCCACCGGTACATCCATGGAGACAGGTAGAATGGATGATGCATACTCCTACAGGTACATCGGCAATTTTTAATGAAAAATTTTTCCCTCAAAAGAAAGATGGTACAGAAATTCGAGCTCACCATAACCACTATAGGAGAATGAGTTGGGATAAACCTGCGCGAACGGTAACGATGTATAATGGGTATATGTCAACATTGGCTACGGTGCATCCAGGTAGGCAATATGAGAAGAATGGGGAAATACTTTATAGTGATGCCAGAGTATTGTCAGTATATGAATTATTTATTGTTATGTCGATTCCTTTAGATTGGCCAGTCCCAGATTGGGTTGATGATTCTTTTCTACGATTTGTCATTGGTGAAGGAATTCCATCAAAGATGGCGAAAGATATTTTGCAAAATTTATTGATTCGTATAAGAAAATAACGTTTTCGGAGGCTGTTATGGGTTATGCGTTAAAAAGTGTAAATAGTATTGAATCAATGTTGAGATACTGTAATGATTCTTTGAAATGGAATATTGATGAAGAGTACTTTGATGATATCGATGAGTTGACATATGATTTTTCTGCTTCGGATCTTGGAATAAAGGATGAAGAGTTTGCAAAAATTAACGTTCTTAAGCAAATGAGACCTTTAACGGATAACCAAGACTGGGCTGTATTTTTTGTTGAGTTCGAGGGAAAACACATTGACGTTACAGCTCTTCGCAAGGTGCTTAATGCAATTGTTCCTAAGAGAAAAAACAGAGATCGAATGACTTGGGCATGTGATCATATTTTCTTTATGTGCATATGGGGAGAATATGCTGTTAGATCAGTTGGCTTTTCTGCTTTTGAAGAGAATGGTAAAACATTACCCGTAATGAAAATTATATATTGTACACCGACTATTGAAAGTAATGAAGGAATACATAATTTTGAAAATAAAATAGCATTACTTGAATGCAATAGTAATGAAAATTTTATAGATAGGCTGAAATTTTGGAGTCACTCGTTAAAACGTCGAAATCAGAATATTCATTCGGCTCAGCAGCTTACAGAAATACTTGCTAATAAAGCAGTTGAATTTACGAGTATATTATCTAATCAATATATGATAGAGAATGATAATGGTAAAATTCATCAACTTTTTCATAGATTTAATACTGCATTAAATATAGAGTTTAATGAGACAGAATTTATGCAAATGTATGCACAAACTATAGTATATGGATTATTTTCTGCACGTTGTATGTGTCCTAATAATGCATCTTTTAGTATTGATAAAGTAGTTGAATGTATACCATCTACAAATCCATTGCTTAAAATGCTTATGAAAGAGCTACTTGATAATAGTGCTGTTAAGTTTGATGAGTTAAATGTATCTGAATTGATTGATGTACTAAAAGACACAGACATGACATCTATTTTGGAAGATTTCAATAGACAGACTGGATATGGAAGAGAAGACCCATTGATTTTGTTTTATGAAAAATTTCTGGACTTGTTTGAACAAGAACGAAAAAAAAGGTGCGGAGTGTATTATACCCCAGCAGCTGTTGTTGAATTTATTATTAAGTCCGTTTCAGAATTATTACAATATAAATTCCATTATAAAGATGGATTTGCAGATAGCAGAGTGTCTATTTTAGATCCAGCAGTGGGTACTGGAACTTTTTTGTGTAAGGTGATAAATATTGTATACGACAACTACAAGAGGCTACAAATAGAGAATGTGAATTTTAATGAGGAATGGACGAGGTATCTTAAAGAAGATCTTTTGCCAAGGATTTATGGATATGAGTTCATGATGGCACCATATGCAATGGCTCATATGAAAATTGCCATGAAACTTAAAGAAACGGGATATTTGTTTCCTGCAGATAGTAGATTGCGAGTGTTTTTGGCGAATTCTTTAATTGAAGGAAAGCAGAATGTTAAAAATGAAAATGATGCACTAGAGGTAGAAAGTTTCCTTGCTGATGATATACGAAAATCAGGAAAAATAAATGTTGTTATTGGAAGTCCTCCATTTCATGCTGATAGCAAAAATCAGAATTCTTGGATAATGGATTTGATGAACGATTATAAGAAAGAACCCGGAACTACAAAAAAACTTAATGAGAAAAATTCAAAACTAATAAATGATGATTATGTAAAATTTATTCGTTTAGCTGAAGAAATTGTAAAAAGTCAAGACAATGCTATTATAGCTTATATAATTCCAAGCAGTTATGCAACAAATTTAACATTTAGGGGAATGCGATGGAATTTATTAAGAAAATTTAGTGAAATTTATATTTTAGATTTGCATGGAAATGTTATGGGAAGAGATGCTGCAGATTCGGAAGAACGAGATGAGAATATATTGGATATACAATTAGGGGTATGCATATCATTTTTTATTAAAAAGAGCAGTGAAAATACTGAATATGCAAAAGTGTATTATTCGGATTTTAGTGGTTCAAGAGAGAAAAAATATCAGTATTTACTAAATATAAAATGGGATGACATTTCATGGACCATAGTGAATCCAATAGCACCATACTATTTTTTTAAACCAGTTGATTTGTCTCAATCAGTTAACTATGATACAGGAATTTCATTGTCAGATTTATTTCCGACTTTTCTTGGTGGTGTAAAGACACACGATGATAGTAATCTTGTTTCTTTTACACCTTTTGATACTATATATGATTATTTATATGATTATAGACCATTTGATGTACGTCATATAAACTATGATCGTAAAAAAATTAGTAGAGATAGATATGATATAATGCACCATATGATAGGTCATGAAAATTATGGTTTAGTAATGGATCGCCAAGTTGTAACAGATAATTGGTCTCACATTCAGATTGTAAGGCATATGATAGATAATCGTATTCATTATAGTAATAGGGGAATCCCGGTATTGTGTCCGATGTTTTTGTATGAAGATGAAATAGCAAAGCCTAATGTGAATGAGCAAATAGTTTCTATGATTTCTGAAAAGATAGGGCTTTCATTTTCAGAGACATTGACGGATGCAAAGGATAAATTTGATATGATGGACTTGTTTGATTATATATATGGCATATTAAATAGTCCATTGTATGTGAAGAAGTATATTGAGTTATTAAAGATCGGATTTCCAAGAATACCGATTCCAAATAGTAGTGAAGCTTTTCTTATAATTTCTGACTACGGAAAAAAGATGAGAAGATTGCATTTGTTGGAGGAAGACATAGGAAATCCTTTAAATATTAAATTTGAAGGAGAAGGAGACAATGTCATATTATCTAGGAAATTAAAACCGGAGGGGCTATTTATAAATCAAACACAATTCTTTAGTAATGTAACAGAAGAGATATGGAATTTTTGTTATGGTGGATATCATGGACTACAAAAATGGTTTAAGGATAGAACTGGTATGGAATTATTGGATAATGATATTCAACATGTAATAAAAGTGCTGAATGTATTTGATCAGACGATTAGAATAAGAGAAGATTTAGATGTATATATGGAAGAGTTTAATTTGGTCTGATTGAGAAAATATTGGAATTTCATATGCGTTAAGTAACGAAGAATATATTTAGTGGATAGAGGCTTCAAGCTAAACAGTACAAATTGATTATATGAATAGAGTTTTGATGTTAGAAAATTATACTCTTGGAAAGGAGACTAGCTATGAGGATAGAAGATGTTGTAGAAAAATTTAATACCACACCATTTTTATTCTTAGGTTCTGGAATCACTCGACGTTATTATAATTTGCCAGATTGGAAAGGCTTACTAAAGCATTTTGCCTATGAAATAAAGGCAGATGATTTTATGTATAGTGCTTATGAAAATAGGGCGTTGAAAGAGGAAGCACCACAAGGTTTACTTCCTAAAGTGGCAGAGTTGATACAAAAAGACTATGACGAAAAATGGTTCATAGACCCATCTATTAGAACATTAAATGATGAGATGCTTGTAAAAGTAAAAGAAGGATTATCTCCTTTTAAAGCAGAAATTGCAGCATACATAAAAAAGAAAAGCACCGTTGTGGAAGAATATAAACCAGAAATAGAGATGTTGACAAAGCTTTCTGAAAAAAATATAGCTGGGGTTATTACAACAAATTATGATGATTTTATTGAAAATAATTTTAATGGATATACTAAATATGTAGGGCAAAGACAATTGGTTTTTTCTGCGATTCAAGGAATTGCGGAAATATTTAAGATTCATGGTTCGATAGAAGATCCGGGGAGTCTTATTATAAATGAACAGGATTATATTGACTTTGATAAAAGAAGTCCTTATTTGGCTGCTAAGCTGATGACAATTTTTATGGAATATCCAATTATTTTCATGGGATATTCTATAAGTGATACTAATATTCAGAAGATAATCAAATCTATAATTGATTGCTTGGATGTTCAACAATTAAAAATGCTGGAAGACAGATTTGTATTTGTTGAGTATCAGCCTGGAAAAGTTGGAAGTGAAGTTACTCCGTATACAATAATGATAGATGATAAACCACTTGCGATGACAAAAATTGTTGTAGAGGATTTTAAACTTATATATAAGGCATTAGAAGGGAAAAAATCGAAGTTGCCAGTAAGAATTCTTAGAAGATTCAAACAAGAATTGTATGATTTTACTGTTACAAATATGCCAACAGCGAGTATGAGAGTTGCTTCGATAGAAGATGATAGGGTAAAAGATGAAGAATTTGTAATGGCTATAGGTAAATATAGCGATTATGGCTTAAGAGGCTTACATGGATTAAAGGCTGATGAGTGGTACAGAAATATTGTTATACAGGATATAGAATTTTCGGCCGATGATTTGTTGAAATATGCATTCGATGATTTGATTAAACAAAATTCGGGAAGATTGCCAGTAAATAAGTATTTGTCTGAAGCAACAGGAGTTTATCCAGAATGTATCGAGTTAGCAGAAAAACAAAATTTTGATTACATAATTTCTGCTACAATCAAGAAAAATAGAAATAAATTAGGGAATTATAAATCGGTTACACAGATTTGGGAAAATGAAAAAACGTCTATTGAAAGAGCGACATATCTAATTGCACATTTGGAAGAGCAGGACATAGATGTTCAGGAATTAGACAATGTCTTAAAAGAGATATTTGAACATGATATTAATGTATTACAAAATTCAAAACCTGCAATTAGAACGAATGTTAGAAGATTGATTATGATTTATGATTTGTTAAAATGGGGATAAAAAGAACTTCCTAACTAAAGCATCTGATAAACAGACACCGTATAGGAAGCCCTTCTAACTGTGATAGCACCTTAGGACTAAAGCATCTAAAAATAGACACCGATCCATCAGCACATACTTATCTTATTCAACTACAGCATTTATTATACCGTTATGGGATGGATTTGTAAATAAAAAATTGTTATTTATGGGATGGACAATAATACGCTTCTGAGGCAAGGATATCTTGCATAGTACAGACGAGTGTGTGAAAGTCATTGAAGAAACGATATTTGATCTTATGATGGAAGAACCGGAATCAGAATGGAATTCTGATGATTGAAATAGGAAAGATTTGGAGCAGATATGGTAAAAAAGATAGTAAAAGATCCTCTGTTTCTGGCACAGAAATCAGAACCGGCAACAGAGGCAGATAAATAGGTAATCAATGATTTGCTTGATACATTGCGGGCGAATCTTGACAGATGTGTAGGGATGGCAGCCAATATGATTGGTGTTAAGAAAGCAATTATTGTGGTGGCAGCAGGATCATTCCAGTTTGCTATGGTCAATCCAGTAATTACAAAGAAACTGGGTGCATTTCAGACGGAGGAAGGATGTCTTTCTCTGGAAGGAGTCAGACCTTGCAAAAGATATGAAGAAATAGAGGTTGATTATCTGGATCAGAATTTCAAACCGCAGCATGGGAAGTATTCCGGCTGGACTGCACAGATAATTCAGCATGAGATTGATCATTGTAATGGTGTTGTGATATAGGAGCATTTTACTGATGGAACAGAAGCCAAAGGAAATTACAGACCGTCAGGTATATGAGACATCAATCGGATCGGTGTGTATGAGTAAAACTGAATATGCAATGTATCAGGAAGAAATGGTAAAGCGAATTGGAAAGCTATGCCTCCAATTCTTCAATGGACTTAGTAACAAAACCACCTGCCTCAGCCTCTGCCATAGATTTATCAAGCATAGCAAGATACTCAGCGTTTCGCTTGGCTTTCATCATTTCGTTGTATTCAGCTTCGGAAAGCATAACAATATTTTCGTTCTTGGGTCTTGATATAATTAATGTTTCACCATTAAAAACCTTATCACATAAACTCTTGAAATTATCTCTAACATCCATGCTCTTTACTGCTAACATATAAAACACTCCTTTCCGTACATAAAAACGTATGGTTTTACGTACTTTAATTATATGCTATTATTATCTCCATGTCAATAAATTTAATGTATTCACTTTCTGGCTACTTTGGATTTTGAATGACAGATATTGAGAAAATGGGCGATAGAAGCAAGTGTCTACAAATTGTCTACTTGTGACCCTTTTTGTAACTGATTTTGTCAATGCCGATATTAACCAGACCATCAAGTCTTCTTGAGCGCTCCGGTTCTAAATCGTGAAGAGCACGATTGACACAGCGGCCTACAGTTTCCCAGTCCA
>ENA-OPCB01000463-OPCB01000463.1-human-gut-metagenome-genome-assembly--contig:-NODE-463-length-26420-cov-4.064745_pt1 | contig 26420 bp, 18 predicted proteins | sample MGYA00241561_ERZ501473 | MGnify/ENA primary metagenome ERZ501473 (study PRJEB25962, sample SAMEA2042519) | human gut metagenome | biome: human gut; feature: human-associated habitat; material: faeces... | reverse complement strand
AAAAGCCATACCTTCGCCACCGGTTGAAATTGAACCACCGGTCAAACGTGTGCTGACTGCACCAAAGACCTGATTAGCTGTTTCTGTCTGTGTTTTTTGAACCATCGGTGCAACTTCAGGAGCAACCGCCGTCAAAGCGTCAACATAGACTTTCTGCTCGGCAGCATTTGTGCTGTTGGAAAGCTGTGCCAATTTTTCTGTAACTGCGGCAGCAACCGGAGAGCTGGTTGAAGCACTGACGCTGTCCCATGCCTCGGCTGTTCCGGCATTGTTGGCTGAACCGCCGGCATCGGCAACAGTATCAGCCGCGGAAGCAACAGAAGTAACCTTAAATGTCCCGTCGCCATTGTCAACAAACTCGTAACGGGAATTTTGGCTCAGGTTGGCAAACTTGCCTTCAACCTCTGCTTCGGCGGAATCAGCACCGTTAAACAGTTTTAAGGTTGTTGTTTCGCCTTTGGCCAAAGCGGCACCGTTTAAGGTCATATTTAAATTTGTACCGTTTTCGCTGATTTTGATATAATTGGCTTTGATTTTGCCGTAGGTATCTTTATCGGTTACGGTAAAGGCCAAAGTTGAATTATCGGCAAAAATGACACCTTCGCCATCGGCTTTATCGCCGGTTGAATGCAGTGTTTTGTCGCCGATATCCAGCGTTGCGCCATTGCCGACCTGAACTGTCGTAATTGTATCAGTCGGCTCTTTGTCGAACAACAACGTACCTTTGTTAATGGCTAAAATGTCCAAGGCACCGATATTGCCGCTAATTGCATTATTTAAAGAGTGGCTGTTTTCAAAAATCAAGCTGACATCTTCAACATTACCGTCAATTTTGGCGTTTGAGTTCTGAAAATGAATTTTGCCGCGATCATCACCGTTAATATTGGCACTTAACGTTCCGGCCAGATTAATTCTGGTATCGTTATCATAAACATTAAGCGTAGCTTTCTGAGCCTGGCTCATATCTTCTGTAAACGCTTTGGCAAACAATGTAGAACCTGAAGCAATATTAAGCTCTGTCCCGTTGGCAATTTTTATATTGCCTACGGAAGATATTTCCGCAGAAGAGCCGCTGACATTTATCGTTCCGCCGGTAATATTGATGTTGCCGCTTGCCGGTTTGCCGTCCTCGCTTTGATAATCACCGCCTCTTATTATTGACGAATCTTTAAGAGAGATTGTGCCGCCGCTGATATTTATATCACCGGTTTCACCGTCATGGAATATTGCGGAACCGTTTTCCAACATAAACTCTCCGCCGCTAATATCCAAATCGCCGGAATTTTCACGTCCCAAAGAACTTTCATTCATCTTAAACGTACCGCCGGAAACGGTCATTGCAGCACCTTTCTGGGAATTACCTTCTGCTGATGCGGCCGGATAAGTGCTGATGTTGGAATTATTCATTTCAAACGTACCGCCGGAAATATTAAATTTGCTGCCGTCATCAGCATTGCCATATATAAAGATTTCGCCGGTATCCAACTTTATTGAGCCGTTGCTGATGTCTGCTTCTTTAGCGTTCAGCGTTGATCGCCATTCAGCTTCATTTTCCTGTTTCAGCGTCAGTTCTCCGCCCGTTTGGGTATATTTGCCGTCAACAAACATAAAAGGCTTTTCTGTCTCATTTGTCGCATCTGAATTGATTACCGATAAAGAGGCATCATCTGTTAAAGAAACATTGCCTTCAACTTTCAAAGTATTGGAAACATCAACTTCCTCAGCTTCCGGTTCTACAATAGCCTGAGTTTTTACATCTAATGAGGCCGTTCCTGATAAATTTATGTCTCCCGGGTGTGAAACCTGAGTATCCGAGCGCTCTACAACGTAGCTTCCCGATGTTAGATTGGTTGCATCCGCCGGAAGATTTTCCGCAAAAGCATTATGGCCGCAAGTCAGCGCCACCAATGCCGTCGTAATTAAGAGTTTATTTTTCATACGATTAAACATCCTTTGTTAACTAGTTAAACAAAACCCACCGTTCATAAAGAAAGGCGGGCGGATGTTCGAAAACCGTATATAGCTAAACGGCTCGGCTTATTTGGCTGAGCCTTATTCACCGACATCCGTCCAAGTAGAATCAGAAGTCGGCACAATTTAAAGTCGTGTGCACACGACTAGCTATATAAAAGGGTTTTCGACGCCCTAAGCAGCGAACTGCTCAAACTTACTTTATAAGGCATATTCATTAGAATCAAGCTAAATCATCAAAAACCCTCTGGAATTTAAATAAATAAGCCGGTATGATGTATTTATAAGGGATTAGAATTGATGTTAAAACTAATTGATTGAGGGCTGCCGTGAAAAAACTGCTTTCTTTATTAATAGTTTTGTTTTTGGTATCCCCAGCTTTGGCGGCAGACAGTCAAACGGTGGTTATGAATACCAAGACTTATATTTACCATCACCCAACCTGTAAATGGGCAAAACGCTGTACCCAAAACTGTATTAAAACCACCAAACAGAAAGCCCAAGCTCAAGGCGCAAGGGCCTGTAAAGTCTGCGGCGGATAAACTTATCATATAATTTTTTATAGGGCAAACAATCTGGCCGGATTATTCCGTTACATAAAGATTTGGCCGTTTTACCGGCAGAATTGCTAAGCAAGCAGCAGAAGGATGAGTATTTTGTTTTAACAAACCTGATTATTGCGACAGAACGCGACAACAAAAGCGGATATGAAAGGAAGCTAAATTTTGCAAACAAAACCTTGGTTCTGACGGCGTTGACACCAAAATCAACAAAGACGTGTTTGATAAGGAAAGAAATTATTGTTCATATTGAAAAACAAATGATTTTTTATAATTTTGTTGCAAAAATTTCAACCTAATATAAACTGTTTTCAATATCGTTAATAGTATATCATAAAAAGTGCTATGAGTAGTTTGAATTTTACATTATTACAAGAAAAAACGCCGCAGTTGTATCAAATTGCAGCTTTTGCGGAAGAATATGTATATTCTGACCCTCAATCATCAATAGCTAAAGCACGCTTATTTGCAGAACGAATCACAACTATTCTATACAAAGCATATCGTATTGAAGTACCGCAAGCATCTTCTTTTGTAGATTTGTTGCAAAATGAAGAATTTAGAAAGCAAGTACCTTCTGTTATCTTACATAAGTTGAATTTTATCAGAAAAATAGCAAACGGAATCGTGCATGGTGGCGATGCCAAATCTGCTCAGGCATTACAACTTTTGCAAGAAATTTACGAAGTTTCAAAATGGTTTGCGGCTATTGCTTTAGGTGTAAAAGCACAAGATTACCCTGATTTTACAGCGCCAAAACAAAAAAAACAAATTATCAACGAAGAAAAAATAGATGCAGCTAACATTAAACTTCAAAAAACATTAGATGAATTTGAAAAATTAAAATTAGAATTAGCGGCAGTTAAAACAGCTAAAGAAAGTAACAAAATTGCCGTTGATGAACTAAAATATTCAGAAGAACAGACACGTAAGCATTTGATTGATGCAATGATCCGTGCTGCTCATTGGAATATATCAACGGATGGAAGTAACACTGATGAGGTCGGTCAAGAAGTCGAAGTAGATAATCAACCGACCCCAACAGGCAAAGGAAGATGCGACTACGTTTTATGGGGAAAAGATGGATCTCCATTAGCAGTGATAGAAGCAAAAAAAACTTCAAAAAATGCAGATAAGGGTAAAAAACAAGCTTCTTTATATGCAGATGCTTTAGAAAAACAATACGGAAAGCGTCCGGTAATTTTTTATACAAACGGTTTTGAAACTAAAATTTGGGATGATGCCAATAAATATCCACCAAGAACCGTTTGGGGAATTTATTCTCGCGATAGTTTGGAAAGATTAATTTATCAAAGAGACAAAGGCGATATTGCCACAGCCCAACCAGATCCAAATATTACAGGTCGAGATTATCAGATTAGAGCTATTAAAGCTGTTTGCGAAACTTTTAGCAAAAAGCAAAGAAAAGCATTAATTGTTCAGGCAACAGGAACCGGCAAAACACGAGTTTCTATTGCGTTAAGCAAGTTATTGCAAGATACGGGATGGGCAAAGAGAATTTTATTCTTATGTGACAGAAACGCTTTGGTTAAGCAAGCCAGTCGTAATTTTAACACTCTTCTAAATTCTGTTCTGTCTTCGGTTTTAAAAGGTAGTAAAGACCAGTATGCAGATATTGTCTTTTCGACATATCCTACAATGATGAATCAATATGCAAAATATAACGTTGGTTATTTTGACTTAATTATTGCAGATGAATCACACCGTAGTATTTATAACGTATATGCTGATATTTTTAAATATTTTGATTGCTTGCAAGTAGGACTGACAGCAACGCCGGTTGATTTTGTAAATCGCAATACGTTTCAGCTTTTTAATTGTGAGGAAGGAAAACCAACCTTTTATTATTCTTTGGAAGAGGCAATCGAACAGGGATATTTGGTGGATTATGTCGCTTATCGATATGATACACAGTTTTTGCGTAAAGGGATTCACTATAACCAACTAAATCCAGAACAAATAAAAGACTTGGAAGAAAGCGGTGATATTGATAAAGAATTGTCGGTTGAAGCCAGATCTATTGACACACAGGTAATGAATAGACCAACAACCAAGCTGATTATTCAAAATCTTATGGAAAAAGGCATTAAAGATGCTGATGGTCAGACTATCGGCAAGACCATTATTTTTGCCCGCAATCATGATCACGCGGCTTTTATACTTAGCATCATTGATGAGATGTATCCGCAATATGGCGGCAAGATAGCAGCCGTTATTGATATATATGATGGTCGAGCAGAAAGTTTAATTGATGATTTTTCAGATAAGGATAGTCCTCTTAAAATAGCCATTTCTGTTGATATGATGGACACCGGCATTGATGTGCCGGAAGTTGTAAATTTGGTATTTGCGAAGCCGGTAAAATCTAAAGTTAAGTTTTGGCAGATGATTGGCCGCGGAACCAGATTATGCAAAGATTTGTTTGGCCGGGGAAAAGACAAACTATATTTTAAGATTTTTGATCATTGGCAGAATTTTGCTTATTTTGAGCAAGACGATAATAAAAAGAAGCAGATTAAAGCTCCTGAACAAAAGTCTTTAATGCAGAAGATTTTTGAAAATCGCATGGAAATATGCAAATTGGCACAATCTCAACAAAATTCTGATATTCAGCAACAGATGGTTGACCAACTTTCAGATATGATTAACCAGTTGCCTGAAAATAGCATATCTGTAAAAGAAAAATGGAAAGAAAAGCGTTTTTTTGCTAAAAAAGAAAATCTGGATTTTACAAAAGCAGATACGGAAGTTCGCTTAAAGGCAGATTTAGCCAAATTGATGCAGTGGATTGATATTCAGGGTCATGCTCCAAGTTTTCGCTTTGATAATTTGGTTACGGGCATAGAGAAGAGTATGTTACAAAAGAAGCCTTGTGAAGATTTGCAGCAAAAGATGATAGAAAAGGTTGCTTTGCTGCCGACAAATTTACATAAGGTTGCGGCAAAAAAAGAAACTATAAATAAGGTATTGTCGTCTGAGTTTTGGCAAAATGTAACCTTTGCGGGTTTGGAAGAAATACGTCAGGATTTGCGTGATTTGATGTATTTGGCAGAAGATGACGGAAATCAGGTTTTGCCACCGAGAATTTTGAATATTTCGGAAGATGAAGGTCAAATTGTATTTGAGCGGGTGAAAAAGCTCTATCCTAAGGGATTAGACGCATATAAACGTCAAATTACCGATATTTTGCAGAATATCATAGATACTGAGCCGGTTATTCAAAAAATAAAATCGGGTCAAGGTCTAACCGGTAAAGATTTTGAGCAAATCTTATCTTTGATTATGGTACAAAATCCGTCTTTAGATAAACAAACTTTGCAAGAGTTTTTCCCATCTACGGAAAAATTGGAACAAGTTTTAATGACCATTTCAGGCATGGATGAGACTTATATCAAAGCCAAATTTGCTGATTTTGTGCAAAAATATCATTTAACCGCAAGACAAAACCAATTTTTATCAATGTTGCAAAACCAGATTATCGCCAATAATGGCATAAATTTTGCAAGATTATATCAAGCCCCGTTTACATCGCTGGATAAAGACAGCATCGACGGCGTATTTAGCAGTGTCCAAGCAGATGAACTGTTTGAGATTTTGGATAATTTTAAGATTGAAGAGACAAGAGCCGAATAATGACTTATCAAGAGTTTAAGCAAAAAGTAGATGCATTGTGGGAAAAATTTTGGACAGGCGGTATTACGAATCCGTTGTCGGTAATTGAGCAAATTACTTATTTGATTTTTTTGAAAATGCTTGATGAGCAAGAAGATAAAAAGGCTCGTACAGCTAAACTTACGCATAAACCTTATAAAACAAATTTTCCTAATTTCAAAATCAATCCTTTTGATAAAAATTCTCCCAAAATTAAAGGGGAAGACGTTCGTTGGCGTAATTTAAGACAAAAAAGCGGAGATGACTTATTAAATACTATGAGAGATAAAGTCTTTCCTTTTTTGAAACAATGTGATTTTTCTAATACCAAAGCCGGAGCATATTTGAAAGATGCTTATTTATTGATTAACAAACCGTCTTTATTGAGTGCCGCTATCAATGATATTGACGATCTTCCTTTGGAACAAGATGATATTAAAGGCAATTTGTATGAATATCTGTTAAGCAAGCTTTCAACAGCCGGCATTAACGGACAATTCAGGACACCAAGACACATCATCAAGATGATTGTTGAATTGGTTGATCCTAAAAAAAATGAGCGTATCGCTGACCCTATGTGCGGCACCGCCGGTTTTTTGGTAGCGGCATTGAATCATATTTTGCAGAAAAACAGTTCCGCTTCAGGGCAAATAACCGATGATTATTATGCCGGTGATTTGCTTTCTGATGCCGATCGTAAATTTATGCAAAAGGAAATGTTTTATGGTTTTGACTTTGATGCCAGCATGTTACGTGTTGCTTCAATGAATATGATGCTTCATGGTATAGAAAACCCAAATATTTTTTATCAAGATGCTTTTTCGCAAAACTTTTATGAACGTAATCCGAAACAAGCTAAATCTTATTTTGACGTGATATTAGCCAATCCGCCGTTTAAAGGCTCTTTGGATTATGATGACGTTTCGTCTGATTTGTTGAGCAAGGTCAGAACTAAAAAGACCGAAGTTTTGGCTGTTCCGTTCTTTTTAAGACTTTTAAAATCAGGTGGCAGAGCCGGCATTATTGTTCCGGCTGGTATTCTTTCCACAGAAAATGAGGCGTATAAACAAGCCCGTAAGCTATTGGTTGAAAACAATCAGCTAGATGCGGTTATTACTATACCTTCTGGTGTGTTTAAACCTTATGCCGGCGTGGCAACGGCGGTTTTGTTGTTTGCCAAAGGCGGAAATACCGATAAAGTCTGGTTTTATGAAATGGAAAATTGCGGTTTTAGCCTTGATGACAAGCAAGCGCCGATAGATGATAATGATATTCCCGAGGTTATAGAATTTTACAAAGATAAAAGAGAAAGCAAAAAGTCTTTTAACGTGAGTAAAGAAGAATTGGTTGCTCAAGATTATTCGTTGTTGCCCTCTAAATATAAAGAAGTGGAATATAAGCCTCGTGTGTTTGAACATACCCCGCAAGAATATGTACAAATGATTATCGAATCAGAAAAGAAATCTTTGGCAATACTGGAAAAACTGCAAAAAATGCTGGAGGTAAAACATGGTTAATCAATTACCTCAAGGCTGGAAAGAAGAAGAGTTAGGAAAACTTGCGGATGTTATTGCAGGCCAATCACCTGAAGGTATATATTATAATACAGTTGGAGATGGAACACCTTTTTATCAAGGAAAGTCTGAATTCCAAGAAATGTATTTGGGAAAGCCAACAAAATGGACTACAAAAGTTACAAAATTGGCAAAAAGAAATGACATTTTGATGTCAGTCAGAGCACCTGTCGGACCAGTAAATATAACTCAAGAAGATATTTGTATAGGGCGTGGTCTAGCTGCAATAACAGCAAAATCTATGTTATTGCAACTATATTTGTTTTATCATTTAAGATATTTGGAAGATAAAATTTCAGGAACAAACGGGGCTGTATTTGCATCAATTTCGAAACGAGAAATAGAACAAATTAAAATAACTTATCCCATAGATAAAGAGGAGCAGGATTATATTGTAAAAACTTTAGACGCAGTTGCAGAAATAATCAGATTGCATAAAGAAACCATCCAATTAACCAAAGACCTTATCCCCGCCATTTTCCACGAAATGTTTGGTGATCCTATCACCAATCCCAAAGGTTGGGAAATTTTATCCTTAGATAATATTATTACTCAAATTAATAATGGATATAATCCTTCTAAAAAAGATTTTGGAACAGGTATTCCTTTTGTTACCGTTAATAATTTATATGATGGCTTAAGCATAGATTATGATAGTTTAGATAAGGTAATGGTATCCAATAAACAAATTCAAAAATATAAATTGAATTATGGTGATATTTGTTTTGTGCGTTCTTCTGTTAAAAGGGAAGGAATTGGACAAGCTTCGGCATATTTAAGTAATCAAGATGCTATTTTTGGAGGATTTGTTATTAGAGTAACACCTAAAGAGACATTTAATCCTATTTTTTTATCAGAATATTTTCAAACAGAATCAATGAGAAATATTATTATTAATAAATCCGTTACAGGAGTAATGACAAATATTAATCAACCTGCGTTGCTCTCAATACCGGTATTAAATGTTCCTTTTTCTATGCAGGAAGAATTTGCTGATAAAGTTGAACAAATTAATAAGTATATTGCTGCTCAACAAGAGGAATTAGAGCAGTTTGAAACTTTATTCCAATCTTTGTTACAAGAAGCTTTTACCGGTGTTTTAACTTGGAACTATCCAAGAAAGGAATGTCATGACAAAAAAGATAAATAGTGATCAGCAAAAGGCGTCTATTATTCCAAATGACTTCCTTGAAGCTGCCGATTATAAATATCGGACAGAAGGCGTTTCCTATGAATATTCCCTTTATGAATATGCACAAAAATATAAAAAGATAAAACTTTCCAAAGAGCAAGAATTGTCTTTTCATAGATTAATTAAAAGAGTTGAAGAACGGCTTCTTCCTGAACAACGGCGCACAAACGCAATAAACGCACAAATGATGCATGAAATTGTAAAGGCTATTGGCAGAAAAAAACACGTTACAGATTTAGCAGCTGGTTTGGGCGGTATTATTTGGCAGCTCGATTATGTGAATTGCATTCAAGATATTAATCAAAATTTCCTTGACGTTGCGGAACTTATCGCTTACCAAAAAGGAAATACGGTTATTTCAGTGCATTCTGCTGATAGTATTAAAGAAGCATTACCTTTTGACGGAAAGGGGATATTTTTATTTGATCCCCCAATGGGACAAAATAGAATTAAACCAGATGAATGGAAACAATTTAATGCAAGTTCCAAGGCCGGAATAGGCCGTGCAGGTTCGGGGGAAACCGGAGATAAAACTGTTTCTCTTTTTGAAATTTTGGGAGAAAATCTTAAAGATACCCCATCTTTATCGGAAAATTTGTTTATTATTAACTTTTTACTCCGCGCAGCTGATGATGCATATTTTATTTGTTTGGTTCCAGAAACTTTTCTAACTAAAAATGAAAATGAATACAACAACCTAAGAGCCTATTTGATTAAAAATAGTTTGCTTGCGGTTATCAAACCTCCTGCATCTTCGGGTATTAATACTGTCGTATTGTATGGTCAAAAGAAACGAAAAAAAGATAATCAAGTAAAACTTATCACAACTAAGAAATATGATTACCAAGAAATAATTGATTATATTTTTGAAGATAAAGAGATTAAGAGCGAAGATATTAAATCAGATGTTCTTAATCCAACAGAAATCACAGAGCCGTATTTAATAAAAATGCCGGTTATTGTTGGTAGTAAGGGGTATGTATATATTCCTTCAGAAAAAGTTATTGGTGCAATAATTGAAAATGAAAATCTATTAAATAAAAAGAAAAAGCCAATTATTTCTAAGGAAATTTTACATCACAAAATATTTGTTGAAGAAAATAAAAAAGAAATTAAAGAAGATACAAAAGTTTGGTGGGGAAACGCAAAAGAACCACAAAAGTTACGAGAGGAGTTAAAAAATCAAGATTATTCAGATTTTCAGCTATGTCTTCAACTGTTTTCTTCTTTAGGTTGTTTTAGAAAAGAAGAAGCAAAACAGGAGTTTGATATTTCTTTGTTGAATACATTTATTGATATGTCTTGTTTTTGCACCTTACTTGCATACGGGATTGTTAGAAAAGAAGAAAATAAATATATAATTGATACGCGTAAACCTGAACAACAAAATTTTACACTGGAAGCAGACGATATAAAAAAGGCTTATGATATATATCTCAAACCAGATAAAAAAGGAGAAGCTTTTGTTTTGTTGGCTTATACAGATGAGTTTGTAAAAAAAATTTATTTTGATTTATGTCGGTATTATATTTCAGGTAAAGATCAAAACTCCACAGAGATTTATTCTTCAAAAAGAGCAGACATTTTAAGAGCTTTGAAAATATTAGAAAAATTAGGCTTGGTTAGGACACAAACGACAAATGATCAATTCATTTATAGTCATTATGTGCCTCGTTATTATTTTGAGGGGAAATGGATATATGACTGATAATCAATTAACTAAAATAGAAATTGATAATTATAAGGCATTTAATGGCTTTGTTATGAGATTGTGTCCCCAGGAAGGATTGAATCTGAATCTGTTAATTGGTCGAAATGGTTCCGGGAAAAGTTCTTTTTTAGATGCTTTAGCTGAAATTGGTTGTAACAATTTAACTTCTGCCCCTGATAAATCTGTTGATAATACAAGATTTAAATATACCCTAACACTTAACAAAAAAGACAAGGTAAATCAAACAGAGAGAAATGAAACTGGTTTATGGGATAAGGTTGTGCGTTTTTATACCGGTTATACTGAGCGATCCTTTGAAGAAGAAAATCAAAATATAATTTCTGGAAATTCAGAAACTTTCAGAAAGGCTCTTTGGGCTTATTTGGCTGGTGGTTTCAATACTCACGATGATAATTGGCATAAACTTATTAACTTGATTTTTAATAACAGTTTTACAAAAGAGCCAATAAATACACTTAAAATCAAAGCATTATGGATAGATACTATTAATATTATTACTAAAGAATCGCTTGATGATGGCGAAACAGAGACAGATGATTTTATAAAAAATAATTTTGAAAATGAACCTGATGTATGTTTACCAATGGCTTCAGAAGAAAATAAAGATGTCAGAAGAAGTTTTTGGACAATGAGGGCTAATGGCATATTAGCTAAAGGTGTAAGAGATAATCCATATGTCTTTTTTGAACAATTTTGCAATGCTTTTAAGCAAAACAAAATAGATAAATGTGGTTTTTTATACGAATTAAATGGAAAAGATGAAACTTTTGAAGAGCAGTTTTTAAGTGACGGTGAAAACGGCTTTATGTCAAGATATGCTTTGCTTTTCCTTATTTCAAAGACAACTAATGAAAAGTTTCTTATATTATTAGATGAGCCAGAAACACATTTTAATGAGCATTGGAAACGATATTTTTTAAAGCTTTTGTGCGATGTGTTAGCTAAAAAAAATGCAGATGTATTTGTTGCAACTCATTCTGCAATGCTGGTATCTGATGTAAAAAAGCACGAATTACATCGTTTTGAATTAAATGATAATGAAATTGTCAGTAATGATTACTTATTAAATTCTTATGGAGCCAATATCATAGATATAGGTCAAATCTTGTTCAAAATGGAAGGAAACATTGGAGAAAGAGCTAAGGATGAGATTGAAAATCTCTTAAATTCAAATTCTAAACAAGATATAGAAAAGCTAGAGCGTCTGCTTTCTGAAGTAGGTCCCGGTGAATACCGTTGGCGTTTACGAGCAAAACTTTTAGAACTTAAAAAACAAAGCTAAAAATGCGAAATAAAAATTTAAAAATATTCAACGACTATTTACAATATCTTTTAAGAAAAGAGATGTTAGTTTTACGTAAAGAAATTGAAAAAGAGCATTATGACTGGAAAATAATAAGAAATGCCATATATAATGATTGTCGTTTTTTTGAAACAGATAAGGAATTTGAATTTAATGCCTATTTAAATACTTTAGAAGCAGATAAACAAAAGCAATTAAACAAGATTGTTTACGATGTATTAAATAAGGCCTTTGCTCATAAAATGAAAAGTTTCCCATCTAAATTTAAGAAGAAATTAAGCGGAATTTTTTCCGATATTACTCCTAAACAATTTTTTAATCTCAATTACTTTGACGCTCATGAACATAGATGTTGTTTGTGTGGGAGATTGCTTGATCATGACGCTAAAGAGTTACCAGTAGCAGAAATTGAACATTTATTTCCTCAATCAAAGTTTCCGCAGCTTATTTTGTGTATCAGCAACTATATTCCATGTTGCTCGAATTGCAATAAGATAAAAAAATCCAGTTTTTTTAGCTGCAAGAAAGAATTTATTGAGGATTTACAAAAATTAGGCAAAAGTTTTCATCATCCTTTGTTTTTTTGGAAACTTTTTGATGCTAATTTTGATTATAATTTGCCTGCAGTAAAAAAATGCGATATTGTTCAGTATTATAAAATTAATGAACGTTTTAATCAAATTCGTCATTATATGTATAGCAATCTCTTTAATTTGGTAAAATATCATAATATTGAAACTCCAGAAGCATTAGAGAGTTTTCTTGAAAGTTGTCAAAATGCCAATATGCAGGAAATGGTATCAGATTTTTCTTTGAACAATCATCCTAAATTATGGCATGACTTTATTGATTATGTTCTGTATGATTATAATAATCTCACAGCCCTCTGGGAGGAAATCAAGGAATATAATAAATTAAAATATTATTGCTAATTATGTAAGTTTTATATAATCCCTGACGTTATTCGTCCGCACATTTTTTATTTCAAAAAATCTGTCACATATTGCCAAATTCTTTTATATATATATGTTTCGTTGAATATATTGTCTATGTACAATAAAATAAAGGACTGCATGAAAACATTACAACAATCAAGCTCTCTCCGTGAGCAAAGTTCCGTTATGTCGTTTTGAACCGACAGATTGACATAAGTATTGTGAGTCACTCTATTGCGGCATTTTATATTCCATTGCACATTAATTTTACAATCATCCTGTTACTACAACCTTTGGCAAGGCGATATCGTTATATTGACTTTAGCCGATTTCACGCATAGACTTTTGACAACGGAAGAAAACTGCAACTGTTTGGCGCAGGAAGCGTTTATTTTCAGGAGGAATTTATGAAAAAAATCGGGATTATCGGAACAGGGATTTTCGGCACAGCCTTAGCTTTGACCGCGGCACGGGCGGGATGCGACGTTCTTTGCTGGGACCGCAATCCCGACGTTATCAACGCCATAAACCAAAAACATCTCAATACCAAACATCTGCCGAACATCCCCCTGCCCGACGCCATAAAATCAACTTCCGAAATTGCCGAAGTTTTCGATTTTGCGGATATCGTTCTGCTGTCCGTATCCGCGCAGGCAACGCGTTCCGTCCTGCGGCAGATAAAACCTTTTATCAAAACAAACACCGTTATTGTCCTGTGTGCCAAAGGAATTGAAGCGGAAACCGGAAAAATGCTGTCGGAAATCGCCGAAGACGAAATTCCCGCGGCTACCATTGCCATTTTATCCGGCCCGGGCTTTGCCGTTGACATTGCACAGCGCAAACTGACGTCCGTAACCATTGCCTGCGCCAAAGACGGCCTTGCCGCACAGCTTACCAATATGCTTGCCACCCCTTATTTTCGGCCATATACCACATCCGACATGATTTCGCCGCAAATCGGCGGCAGCGTCAAAAACGTTATTGCCATCGCCTCCGGCGTTATTGAAGGCGCAGAATTCGGCGACGGCGCACGGGCGGCACTGATAACACGCGGACTTAACGAAATGGGACGCCTGTCCGGCGCTCTCGGCGGCCGCCACGGCACCATGATGGGCATGTGCGGCCTCGGCGATCTGGTTTTGACCGCCGGCTGCTCACAATCCAGAAATTTCAGTTTCGGATACGAAATCGGCATTCGCGGCGAGGCGCGAAAACTGATTGAAGAAAACACCCGCACCGTCGAAGGCATTTATACGGCTCAAGCCGTTGTAAAACGCGCCTGCGAACTGGGAATAGAAATGCCCATTTGCGAAGTGGTAAACAAAGTTCTGTTTGCGGGCATTTCCATAAAGTCGGCAATGGAAAGTCTTATGTCCCGCCCATATAAAGAAGAAGGCTTCTGACAAGCGAAAAAATTTCCGTTGCTTTCATTCGTTGTTTTATGATATAATTGTTATTATTAATTGCAAGGAGAAAAAAAATTAGTAGAGGATGGACTTATGTCGTTCTGACATGTATTTTTGAACTTCTTTGGATTTATGGTTTCAACGCGGCTGAAAGCTGGCCGCACTTTATTCTAATCGCGCTTATCATCGTTGCCGACTTTTATTTTCTGGAAAAAGCCTGCGAAACCATTCAGACCGGAACGGTTTACGCAATATTTTCGGCCGTCGGCACCGTCTGCACGGCGCTTATGGATACACTGATATTTAACGTTGAATTCACAATTGCAAAAGGCTTTTTCATTGCCCTGCTGATTGCCGGGGTTATCAGCCTGAAACTGGCCGAAAACGAAGAGACACCAGCCGAAAAGGAGTAAGCGAATGGGATGGATTTACGTTATTATTGCCGCAACGCTGGAAATTGCCGGCGTTGTCGGCCTGAAGATGTTCAGCCGAAAAAAGAATTTGGCCAATCTGCTTTTGTTTACCGGCGGTTTTGCCCTTTCATACCTTTTTCTGTACCTGTCGCTTGATTTTCTGGACATGAGCATCGCCTACGCGGTGTGGATGGGACTGGGAACCGCCGGCGCGGTAACCATCAATATGATTTTCTTCGGCGAAAGCCGCAGACTGTGCCGGATCGTGAGCGTCGGACTGATTATCATCGGCGTCGTCGGACTCAAAATGGTTTCATAAAAATACCAATAAAAATTCAGAAAACCCACATTAGCTCTTGACTTAGAGTAAGCTCTAGAATTTATGATGTTACGCAGAATCGAATCTTACCACTAATATCAGGAGAAAAAGATGAGTTATCTGGACAACATCAATTCACCCGCAGACGTAAAAAAACTCAACCTGAAAGAGCTTGAAGCGCTGGCGGAAGAAATCAGAAGCGCCATATTGAACCGCGACAGCAAAATAGGCGGACATGTCGGTCCCAATCTTGGCATTGTCGAAACAACCATTGCCCTGCATTACGTTTTTAACTCGCCGGAAGACAAGATTGTGTATGACGTTTCGCATCAATCCTATCCGCATAAGATTCTAACGGGGCGCAAAAACGGTTTTCTGACCGACGAAGGAATGCGGAAGATTTCCGGCTACACCACTCCCGCAGAAAGCGAGCACGACCATTTTATCGTCGGGCATACTTCCACTTCGGTCAGTCTGGCCTGCGGTCTGGCCAAAGCCCGCGACCTCAAAGGCGAAAAGCACAACGTCATCGCGGTTATCGGCGACGGTTCGCTTTCCGGCGGCGAAGCGCTCGAAGGTTTTGACAACGCCGCGGTTTTGAACAGCAACATTATCATTATTGTCAACGACAACGAAATGTCCATTGCCGAAAACCACGGCGGCCTGTACGGCAACCTGCGGCTGCTGCGCCAGACCGGCGGAAAAGCCGAGTGCAACATGTTTAAGGCTCTCGGGTTCGATTACCGTTATCTGGAAGAGGGCAACGACATTGCCAAACTGACGTCGCTGATGAAAGAAGTCAAAGACACGGACAAGCCTACGGTTCTGCATATTCATACCGAAAAAGGCAAAGGTTACAAACCTGCGGAAGAACACAAGGAAACCTGGCACTGGAGCGTTCCCTTCGACATTGCTTCCGGCAATCCGACCATTGACCTCAACGGCGAAAACTACAACAGCATTACGGTCAATTACCTGCAGGAAAAAATCGCCAAAGACAAAAAGGTCGTCCTCATCAACGCCGGTACTCCGGGCGCTATCGGCATGACGCCGGACATGCGCCAGAAATTCGGCCGGAACTTCGTTGACGTCGGCATTGCCGAAGAGCATGGTGTCGCCATGGCTTCGGCTTTGGCAAAAGGCGGCTGCAAACCCGTTTTCTGGGTTTTGAGCTCTTTTGTACAGAGAACTTACGACCAGCTTTCGCAGGATTTGGCGCTGAACAAAAATCCGGCTGTCATTCTCATCGGCTGGAACGGCATCTCCGGCGGCGACGCCACGCATTTGGGAACTTTTGACATTCCGCTGATTTCAAATATTCCCAACCTCGTTTACCTGGCGCCGACAACCAAAGAAGAATATCTGTCCATGCTGGACTGGGGTATTGAACAGACCTCCCATCCGGTTGTCATCAGAATTCCGTCAACCGTCGTTCATGCGGAAAAAGAAACCGAAAAAACTTTCGAACAGCTGAATACCTATAAGGTTGAACAGCAAGGCAGCAAGGTTGCCCTGATTGCCGCAGGAAGTTTCTTTGAACTCGGCAGGCGGGCCGCGGCCAAACTGGCAGAACAGGGCATTACGGCAACGCTCGTCAATCCGCGCTACCTGACCGGACTGGACGAAAACCTGCTTAACAACCTGAAGGCCGACCACAAAATCGTCGCCACGCTGGAAGACGGCGAACTTGACGGCGGTTTCGGCGAAAAAATTGCCCGTTTCTACGGCGACAGCAATATGAAAGTGCTGAACTTCGGCGCCAAAAAGGAATTTACCGACCGGGTGCCCGTTGAAGAACTGTATAAGCGTTATCATCTGACGCCGGAACTGATTGCCGCCGACATTCTGAAAGCCGGAAATTAGGCTTATTTCCTGACGAAGGCCCGGAAGCACCGGGCCTTTGTTTTTCTAAAACCGGTACTGAATCCCGAAGTTAATTTCCCAGGGAAGTTTAATGCGGCTGCCCAACTGGGCGGAGGCTTCCAGATAGGCGGTTCCGTCTTCGCTCCAGGCGGTGCTGACGCCGGCGCCAAGCTCATAGCGCAGGGACGACAGGTCTTCAGCAAAACCGTAGTCCGCTACGCGCACCTTGCTTTTGCCGTCGATATCATGAATCAGGGCAAAACGCCCGTAAGCGTCCAAAAAGCGGTTATCTCCCCAGACAAAAGACTTTCCGGCAATCAAATCGGCTCTGGTACTCAAATAACCGGCGTCGGAAGCTTCTATCAGGGTATTGAAGTTGGTGCGATAACGGACGGCGTCAATGTGCATGTAATTCAAACCGACCGACGGTTCGACAAACCACCGGCCGTCAAAATTTACGCGTTTTCCCAGCGAAGCCGAAAGCTGCCAGCTGTTCGTGCGGTATTTGCCGTCAACGCCGCTGCCTGCGGGCGTATAACTCCGTAGTTTCTGCCGATGCCAGAAATAGGTGCCGACCATATCGACAAACCAGTTGTCATCCGTATTAAACAGCGAATACAAACCGAGAGACTGCGTATCGGCATCACCGTGACCGCTGCGGTCAAATTTCTGACGCGAAGAAGTGTAACCGCCATAGACGCCCATACTCAGATAATGACCGTTCTGCCGCCAGACTTCCCGGTCATAGCCGATTTCCGTGCCGTAGATGTCTATCCGGCTCCGGCTTTTGTCCTTATAGGCAAATTTTACCCTTTGCCCCAACCCTTTTACCCAAAGGCCGTTGTCATGCCCGGACGCGTTGCGCCGGCTGCGGATGTGGTTGTAAACCGGCGTCAGGTGCGTATAAAACAGCGATGCCAGCGAAGAATAGGTGTTTTTAGCAATGACGGCGCTGTCCGTTATGTCCTGAGTCCTGACCAGAACCCAATCGTCGCCGTCCCGCTCCAGCCCGTAACGAAATGCTCCGACGTCAACGGCGTCGCCGACCAGATAAAAACTGTCCGCAGCTCCGCTGTCTTCATCGATAATCTTATAGCGGGCCGGCGTACTCCCTTCCGGACTGTAGTCATGAATTACCAAGCCGAAATTTCCGCTGCCCGAGTGTACCAGAATTTTGTCCGAAAGCCCTTCCGACAGACTGCTGCTGATGCCGAAGGTTCCCTGACCGGATAAATTGTCAAACTGCAGAAAACTGAAGTCGTGGCTGTAGGGGACAATCGCAACGGCATTCCGCATTTCCATATCCGGAATGCTGTTGCTGCCGACAAACGTTACCACGCCTTCGGTTACGCTGGTCTTTCCCGACAGGCTTCCGCCGGCAAACAAGAACAGCCAGCCGTTGCGTTCAACGACAGTATTCTCGGCTTTGCCTCCCGAAAAAACGCTTTGCACTCCTCCGGTTCTAACCAGGGCTCCCGAAGCGATGCCGCCGCTTTCAATCTGCTGCACGCCGCCGTTTATCGTGCTGTCCGTGTCGGTTCCGTAAACGCTCTGCGTACCCGAACTGATTGTCGTATTGCGGGATACGGCTCCGGAATCGACATTCATCTCGCCGCCGTCAAGCAGTATCTGTTCAGCGACGCCGTTGTCGATAATGTCAATAATGCCGCCGCTTTTGACAACAGCCTGTCGCGTCGTTCCCGAAACTTCCTGACTGCCGCGGCCGGAAACGACGGCGCCGATACTGGTGCCGCCGTCATCCACCTGCTGTCGTCCGCCGGTAATTTGTGCCCGTTCGGAAACCCCGCCGGACAAAATTTCCTGCAAGCCGCCGATTATGGTCGCATCCTCATCGGTACCGGAAACATTCTCACGGCCGCCGCGCAACAGCGTTCCCTTTACGGCAGCACCGCGGGAAACGATGAAAATGCCTCCGTTGACAACGGTATCCTGTGCATAACCGCCGTTGTTACATCTATAGTACCGCGGGTATCAACGGTTGACGAATAGGCCGTACCGTTTACATTCTGCAAGGCGTCATACGCTACATTCGTATTATAAGACACACCGCCGGCCTCAACATTCTGCTGCCCGTAGGGATATATGACGCTGTTGTACGACTTGCCGCCGGACATTATCTGCTGATTGCCGGAAACGGTAAAATTTCTGGTCGTACCATAAACCTGCTGCGTGACAACAGTGTGCACGTCGCCGCCGGTAACATCTTCCCCTGCCGGAATTATCTGGGTAACGGCGACGGCTTCCGAAGCCCATATTACTCCGCACAGGATGACTATAAGTTTTTTCATGTTCTGCTTCCCGTTACAATGTCCTGCGTTCTATATAATTTTAAAACTACAGAATAAAACCTTAGAACATGAAAAAAACATACCTTAATACAAAGTCTTGATTGAAAGCGGCGCGAAAACAACTATTTTCCGGGGGTAACACCAAAAAAAGGAGAAAAGAAATGTCAGACAATTTTGAAAAAGACAGCGACAGCCTGTGGGAAAAGACCAAAGACACCGCCGGCGAAGCCTGGGAAGCCACCAAAGAGTTTTCAGGCAAAGCCTGGGACAAGACCAAAGAAGTGAGCAGCGACGCCTGGGAAGCAACCAAAAACGGCGCCCAGAAAGTCAGTAACGCTTTTTCCGATGACGACGAGGAAGTCGAAAAGGCCGAATTTGTCGAAAAAGAAGAAATCGAAACGCCGCATCATTTGTATTCAAAAGAAACGCATTCGCGAGAAAACCGACCAAACGGCTAAAAAGAAAGCCTCCCGCAACCGACGGGAGGCTTTCTTTATTAACGGCGGATAAAATTGGTCATGACCGGATTATCCAGCTGCGGCGGCAAAACGCCCGCCTGTTTTCCGGCGGCGATACATTTCAGCAGCCACGCCATGTTCCTGCCCAACAGCTCCATTACCTGCATCCCTTCGGCATCCTGCATGACGTCTTCCGGCGTCTGTCCGTGCACCATATTCCAATAACGGGAAGAAACCACCGGCATTCTGCTGATGGTAAAATATTTGTTCAGGACGTCCAGCGAAGCCGTGGTTCCCGCCCGCCGGGCAGAAACCACCGCAGCACCGGGCTTGTTCATAAACGCTTCGGAACCGGCATAAAACAGCCGATCCAGAAGCGACAGTATCCGACCGCTCGGGTGCGCGTAATAAACCGGAGAACCGAAAACAAAACCGTCGGCCTGCTCGGCTTTGGCAATAATCCCGTTTACGACATCGTCGTTAAAAATACAACGACTGTTACCGTTTTCGCGGCATTTGCGGCAGCCTATGCAATCGCGCAGCGCGCCGGTACCGCTCTGGACAATTTCGGTTTCGACCCCTTCCCGGTTCAGCGCTTCGGCAACGACGGAAAGCGCCGTAAAAGTGCAGCCCCGCGGACGCGGACTGCCGTTTATCATCAATACTTTCATCTGTTCTCCTTTCCTTCTTGTCCGAGTGTAGTGCAATAAAATTCTTCCGGCAACACTTTTAATAGCCTGTCCCGTGATTATATAAGCCCAAAAAAGCAAAGGATTGATGATGAAAAAACTTTTAGCCGCCATTTTTTTCGTTTTGTTTGCCGCCGCAGCCGCGGCCGCGCAGACGCAAACCCCGCCCGCCGACAATGAAAACGTCGATTACAGCGCCGTCAACAAACAGCTGGACAAGATGACGGCCGAGCTGAACTCGGGCAAAATCGGACCCGGCGCTACCGGGGGCATGCTTGACAAAATCAACGACCTGCAGGACAAGCTTAATCAAAACCTGCCGCTGCTCAACAATGACCTCGGCAGCGTTCAGAAAAAAATCGCCGCTCTCGGCGAAGTCCCAGACGACGGCAACGAACCGGCGGAAATAGCCAAACAGCGCAAAGAGCTTAACAAACAGGCCGACGCTTATAAGACCTCAATCGCCCAGGCAAAACTGGCAAAAACCAAAATCGACGATTTAAACGGGCTGATATTGAAAGTCCGCAACCAAGATTTGTTCACGCGCATTTTTGCCAAGCAAAGCTCCATTTTCCATCCTCAGGAGTTTTGGACCTCACTGGTCAGCTTTGCCAAATTTACCTTCGAACTGATAAAGTCGCCGCTCGACTGGTACCGCCAGCTGCCTGCCGCCGACATGGCAACCGCTGACGACAACATTGTCTACGCGCTGTTTTACATTATCGCCGCAACCTTTGCCGCCGCATACCTGCGCCATTTTATCAAAACCAGGCTCGGTTACCGCGAGGCGATTGCCAACCCGGACTATACGCAGAAAGTGCGAGCCGCGCTGTGGATGTTTTTGGCCCGCGGGCTGATTCCCGCCGCAATTATCGGAACGTTCATGTTCTGGATTAAAAACGGCGCCATTATCAATAAAAGCAACTTCGGAACCATGCTTTACACGGCGGCGCTGTACCTGCTTTATTTTTTCCTGACGCAAGCGCTGGTTCGCATTTTGCTGACACCGGCAAACGGCAAATGGCGGATTATCGAGGTCAGCAACGACCGGGCGCAGGCCAGCAGCAAGGCGCTAATTTTCTCGGCCGCGGCCATCTGCATCGTCAGTTTTTTTCAATCGCTGGCCGCCGAAATGAACGTAAATCCGGAAGTGCTGTATTCTCTCAAGATTTTTGCCAATGCGGTCAAAGCCTTTTGTGTCGTTTTGGTTGCCAACAAGTTTCTTTTTGACGGTACGCCGGAAGAAAACGCCAAAAACGCAGCCACCGCCGAAGCGACCGGAAAGGAAAACGCCGGCAAGGACGAGGAAGAATACAAGGAACTGAGCACACCGGCCAAAATAAGTCTGGCGGTTACCGTATTCATGGCGGTTTCCTTTGCTGCATCGCTGTTTGGTTATATACGGCTTTCGGAATTTGCCATCAACCGTTTCATCATATCGGGCGTTGTCATTGCCGTCTTTTACATTCTCGACCGGCTGCTGAGGGTTATCTTCCGTCAGTTGATGCGGCTGAAATTCTGGAGCCGGACGCTGCGCATCAATCCGCGAAAACTGGTAAAGGCAAACTTCTGGTTTGCGCTGATTCTCAAGCCCATTCTCGGCATTATGGCCATTCTGACCCTGCTGGCCGTCTGGGGCGTGTCAGTCGACATCATGCTGAACAAGGTCCGCAACTTTCTGGTCGGCTTCAACATCGGCAGCCTGCATATTTCAATTACCTCCATTCTGCTCGGCATTATCAGCTTTTTCGTATCGTCCTTTCTGTTCAAAATGCTTAAGGGAAGTTTTCAAAACGGCAGCCTGAGCCAGATTGACTGGGATCCCGGCGTTAAGAACTCGGTCATTTCGGGCATTGGCTTTTTCGGCATTATCATTTCGCTGATTGTCGGTTTTGCGGTTATGGGCGGAAGCATAAGCAGCATTGCGATTATTGCCGGCGCCCTGTCGTTCGGCGCCGGTCTCGGCCTGCAGAACATGGTCAGCAGTCTGGTCGCCGGTCTGACCATTCTGTTTGAACGGCAGATTAAGGTCGGCGACTGGGTTATCATCGACGGCCAGGAAGGCATCGTTAAAAGCATTAACATGCGCTCGACCGAACTTGAAACCTGGAACAAGTCCAATGTCATCGTCCCCAACGCCTCCATTCTGGCCAACAGTCTGATTAACAAAACCTACAGCGACCAGATGGGCCGGGTGGAAATCAAGGTCGGGGTCGACTACAACAGCGACATCAACAAGGTCAAGGCCATCCTGCTCGAAATTGCCGGCGAAGATCCGGAAGTTCTCAATTCGCCGCCGCCGTCCCTGCAGTTTACGGATCTGGGCGACAACAGCCTCAATTTCCAGCTCAACTGCTATACGGCCAACGTTTACAGCGGCGCCGGCATTTCGTTCCGCATCAGGGAGAAAATCGTCGAACGCTTCCGAGAAAACAACATCAACATCCCCTATCCGCAAAGGGTTATCCATTTCATATCTTCCGCGCCGGAAACCCAGCCCTGATATTCTGTGCAATAATCGCGCTTTCGGTTTGTGCCGCCATAAAAACGGAGTATACTTGTTTTATAATTTTGAGGAGAAAGAAATGAAAAAAGTTTTGATTATTGCCGCCATTGCCGTCATCGCCGCCTGTCATCTGATGCACGAAGACACACACGACAGCCATTATTTCCATACCGGACATTTTGACGACGGCGGCCAGCGCCGTTAAAAAAACATCCCGGTAAAGCCGGGATGTTTTTTTTTGACAGTACAACACCCCGGAAAAATCCGGGGTGTTTTCGTTTATTTTTTAATGCACATAATCGTATAATTTCCTTCCGCGTCAACTTCAACGCCGTGCGTGTCATGGGCAAAACCGGGAAACTTCCGGTCAAAGGCCTGTAATGCCTTCAGATAGCCCAGCAGCGGTCCGTCGGCCGGGCCGGCATTTTCGCCCGGCATCAACAGCGGAATTCCGGGCGGATACGGCACAACGCCGGTTGCCACGGTATGATCCGCCATCTGCTCAAGAGTCAGAGATTCAACGTCATCTTTAACCAGGCGCTCGTAAGCGTCTACCGGCGCCATATCCGGATGCGGCAAGACAGAGAATGCTTCGGACAAAGCGCGGGTGGTTCCCAATTCGGACATAGCCTTGAACATTTCGCCTGCCAGATCTTTCAGCCCCATGCCTGCATAGCGTTCCGGGTGTTCGGCCGCCAGACCGGGAATGACGCGCTCCAGCGGCGTATTACGGTCATAATCCCTTTTAAACTCAAACAACGCATTCAGCAGCGTGCCCCATTTGCCTTTGGTAACGCCCATCGAAAACAGAAACAGAATCGTAAAATCGGTGGTCTTTTCGACAATAATGCCCTTATTGTCCAGATAAGAGGTCAGCACCGAGGCCGGAATTCCCCAATCGGCCAGGCTGCCGTCGGCATTGACGCCGGGCGTAACGACGGAAACCTTTATCGGATCGAGCATGCACCAGCCATCTTCAATATCGCCGAAACCGTGCCATTCCTCGTTCGGATGCAGAACCCAGCATTCAGGATCGGTCGAAAGCTGTTCTTCCGAAGCACGGCAGAAAGGAATTCGTTTGCCGCTTTGCTTATCGATTACAAAATCCGGCTGCCAGACGCTGAAGAACCAGCCGCCTTTCTCCATGGCTTCGCAATGCAGGCGGGCAACCGTCTTGCGGAAAGCGACGGCCTCCTTAATCGCATCTTCGGTCAGCGCTCCGCCCTCTTCCGACATCATGGCGGCGCTGATGTCGTTGGAGGCGATAATCGGATAGAACGGCGACGTCGAGGCGTGCATCATGAACGCTTCGTTAAAGCGCTTATGCTCTATCGGGCGGCGGCCGTCGCGAACGTGAATCATCGACGCCTGCGAAAAAGCGGCCAGCAGCTTATGGGTCGACTGGGTGGCAAAGACAGAAGGGCCGCCGCGGTCATAATCCTTCGGGTCGCCGTACATAGCAAAGCGTTCGGCATAAAGCGGGTTGAACCGCGCATAACCATACCAGGCTTCGTCAAAATGCAGACGGTCAACGCTTTCGCCGAGCAGTTCCTTAATCCGGCGAACGTTGTAGCACAAACCGTCATAAGTCGAGTTGGTAACAATGGCATGAACCGGCTGCGGATCTATTCCCTCGCGGATCAAAGCATTGTCGGCGACGGTTTTCCGCACGGCCTCACTGGTCATCCGCGCGGGATGAATCGGGCCGATGATGCCGTAGCGGTTGCGGGACGGAATCAGGTAAGCCGGAATGGCGCCGGACATGGTAATCGCCTGCTCAACCGACTTGTGACAGTTGCGGTCGCAGAGCGCCACCTGATTGCGGACAACGCTGGCCATGAGAATAACCCGGTTTGACGTTGACGAACCGTTGGTAACATGGTAAGTGCGGTCAGCGCCGAAAATACGGGCGGCATACTTCTCGCTCTCGCCGATAGGGCCGGAATGGTCAAGCAATGAACCGAGTTCGCCAACCGAAATCGACAGATCGGAACGGAAAACCGGTTCCTTGAAAAAGTTGAAAAATGCCCGGCCGACCGGCGATTTCAGAAAAGCGGTGCCGCCGGTATGCCCCGGCGTATGCCAGGAATATTCGTAAACGTCGGAAAATTCGGCAAGCGCCTTAAACATCGGCGGCAGGATAAACTCGCGGTAACGCTGAATGGCAGCGAGGATACGCCCGCTGATGAAATCCGAGGTATCTTCCAGTATCCAGATAAAGTCGTTGACCTTGTCGAGTATGGCAGCCGGAATCTCGGAAGCCCTGGTGCGGTTTGACATCAGAAACACGGGCATATCGTGGTTGCGGCTGCGCAGAAGCTCCAGAAAATGCTGAATGCGGCGGTGTTTTTCGTCGCCGGCGCCGTCAAGATAGACCAGAGCGCACTGTACGGTCGGGTCTGAGGTAACGATGAGCTCGGCATCGCAGATACACTGCGAAACCTCAACCACAACGTCGCTTTCCTCCAAGTCCCGTTTGAGCGCGCGCAGCGCCCTGGCCGTGGCATTTTCCTCGTCGATGCCGTCGTAGACGACCAGCGCCTTTATTCTAAAAGGGTTGTTCATTTCCATTTTTCTTCCTTTCCTACAGGTTTTCAATATCATTGATTATCTGAACATGGCCGCGGGTATGCAGCGACGAGGCATGATAGCGGCCGACGGAAATCCAGAACATGGCGACCAGCGCCAGAATCGTAACAATCAGAACCAGCCAGCGTACCCAGAAAGGCACACAGCCGCCCGGTTTGATGTGGTTTTCCTTAATGTCAAGCTTGCGGCTGACCGCCAGTTCGTAAAAAATAACGGTGGATATGACAAACATCAGCGCCCAGCGCGTCTGGCTCGGATCGGAACCAATCATTGCCGCCATGCTGTAAAAGGCGGCAATCAGTCCGACAAAGGTGTAAAAAACATTTTCGCCGCGGCTCATTTTGTCCCGGCCGATAATCTTAATCGCCACCGAAGAGTAAATATACGGCAACAACGTCATGATGACGGCAATCGAGGCGATTTTGCCGAACTGCTCGGAAGCGGTCGGCGACATGGTAGCCAGAACCTGCAGGGTCATGATGCCGGCAACGATGGCCAGTCCAGCCGAAGGCACGCCGCGGCAGTTGACGCGGGCAAAAACATTGCGTCCGTCAATTTCATATTCTCCGTTTTCTACCTTGCTGAAATCAGTAGCAGCAACGTAAGCCAGTGCTTTTTGCAAACGCTCGCTTACATACGGCAGCAGCTTTTCAATATCTTTTTTATTTCCTTGCAGCATAATTATTTTCCTCCTCTATCGTTGACGAAAGCATTGTTGATTGTTATAATATATGTAGGTTGGTCTGACGAGTGGTTCCGTCAGCTCTTCCCATAAAAATTGTTTTATTGAAGAAAAGGCTGGCGGTCATATGTCGGTCTTTTTCTTTTCTGTAATGTTACTTACAAGCCAAGATAATGGTCGCAACAAGAATGCCGAAAGCAATCATAAGACTTAAGGCTTCGTACACCCGCATAGCTCCCACCTCCCT
>ENA-OPCB01000440-OPCB01000440.1-human-gut-metagenome-genome-assembly--contig:-NODE-440-length-27402-cov-4.963067_pt1 | contig 27402 bp, 25 predicted proteins | sample MGYA00241561_ERZ501473 | MGnify/ENA primary metagenome ERZ501473 (study PRJEB25962, sample SAMEA2042519) | human gut metagenome | biome: human gut; feature: human-associated habitat; material: faeces... | reverse complement strand
TGACATCCTGTGTGGAATCCTGTGTGCTTTTCTGTGTTGTGGTCTCTGTTTCTGTCTTATCTATTCCTTCTTCCTGCCTGTTCCCGCAACCCGAAAACACCGTTACGGCAAGTATGGCAGCAAAGATTATTTTACTTACTCTCTTATAAACCATTTATCTTACCTCTTTTCCATTTTAAATTCTTCCGACCAGTTTATACAGATTCCGGTCTGAAATAAAATTTGTAATATTATAGAGAACGAGTACATCTGTAATCTGATGTTCTTTCATATATTCCTCTACATTTCCATTATAATACCGTAAGTCAATCATGGTAATCTGTCCATAGTTTTCTGTTGCAATCGGCACAAAGGTGTTTGCAAACGAATCCTTGATGACAAGCAGATTGCGATCCTGATGTCTGGCATGGTCTGATACAATCTGTACCGTTCCGTAATTATCTCCGAAAAAGTATTTATATTTATCCTTTTGACTCAGCTGCGCTGTATCGTAACAGCTGTCCGTCTGTTTCTTTTCATCAATTGTCAGACTGCAGTCACTTCCGTATGCCTTCTGCTTCGTATCTCCATACGTCCAGATACTGTCATATGCCGAATCCGCATCCAGTATTTTGGAATACAGGCTTCCACGGAATTTTTTGGTCGCAACCTGTTTTTTCAGATCAGCCAGCGGCGTGCTCTCCATCCCGGTACTGTCACACCATGTTTCATAGGCAAGGTAAGCGCCCTCACTCGTCCAGTGATGATCCGTTTTGTAATAGATATAATCCTCATTATGGGAAAGCAGTTTTTCCCTCACATCTGTCACACGACAGTCCTTCATCTGTTTTTCAATCTGGTCAATATACTTTGCCTGATCAAACAGCCGTGCATGTGCCGGAAGTTTATCGGCCATTACCAGCCCGGATGACGGGACAAGCAGAAAAGATATCCGGTCCTTTTCTACATTTTCAGAAGCTTTTGCGAAAAAATCCTGCACCGCTTTCACATTGCGGGCAATCTGTTTTTCATCCACATCTTCCGGTGTGATTTTTTCAAAATCATAGCCGTCTTTTCCCACATAAGCCCCTCCGATATCTGTGTCTTTGCAGGCTTTCTGAATTCCGGTTTTTACCGTGATCCATCCATCGCGAAAACAGATCTGATCCCTGAGATAATTTTCAAGACCATCCTGAAATTTTCCACTCAATATATTGTCAACCGTCAGTCTGGGCGGTTCCGCCAGATATCTGTTTTCGTTCGGTGAGAACTCACGATCTTTCATCAGCAGGCTTCCACCGGATACCAGCACAAGAAACGCAACAAAAATGACAATCATTGTCACACTGATTTTTTTCAATGATCTATGCCTCCTAAAAACGGAAATATAAAAACGGATTGTAACTGTCTCCTACCAGAAATGCAAAGGACACCAGCAAAAACACAACCATGAGAACCGGCTTTGCTATGGTCCATCCTTTCGACGTTGCAATCGCATCGTAAACGGTAGCATCCTTTCCCTGCTTTAATCTGCGCATCCAGACACGGTAATCAATAGATGCCGCGATCAATGCCACCAGAAGTACCGCATTACTTCCAAGGAAATATAAGAAATCAGAATCCGCAACTGCCACATGTCCGATTCCAAACATTGTCTTTAAATATTCTCCCAGCTGGTGAATATCCGTCTGTGCAAAAATTGTCCATCCAATAACCACGAGAAACATGCTGTAAATATGCCCGATCCAATTTGGAAGTTTATCCAGCCATTTAAGCAGGAACAACTTTTCAATCATGAGAAGCACACCATAATACACACCCCAGAGTACAAAATTCCAGTTTGCCCCGTGCCACAGACCGGTCAGCATCCATACAACCATAATATTAAACAGCTGCCGTACCAGACCCTTACGGTTTCCCCCAAGCGGAATGTATACATACTCGCGGAACCAGGAACTCAGGGAAATATGCCAGCGTCTCCAGAATTCCGTAATTGTCTTTGACATATACGGGAAATTGAAGTTTTCCAGAAAATAAAATCCAAACATTCTGCCCAGTCCGATCGCCATATCCGAATACCCCGAAAAATCAAAATAAATCTGAAAACTGTATGCAATTGCACCAAGCCATGCCGTAGCCACCGACATGTGATTCAGCTGTGAAATGGAATTCCACAGACTTCCGATCTGATTTGCCAGAAGCACTTTCTTTGCCAGACCCACGGAAAAACGAAATGCTCCTTCGGAAAAATCTTCCAGCGTGACTTTTCTGTGCATGAGTTCTTTTTCCACCGTTTTATACTGCACAATCGGTCCTGCAATCAGCTGCGGAAACAGGGTTACATAGGTTGCAAATGTAAGGATGTTTTTCTGTGCTGCAACCTCCCCGCGATAAACATCAATCGTATAAGACATTGTCTGAAAGGTATAAAAAGAAATTCCAATCGGAAGTGCTATATGCAGCAGTGACAACCCTGCCCCTGTAATGGAATTGATACTCCCGATAACAAAATCCGTGTACTTAAAAAACCCGAGGATGGCAAGGTTTCCGCACAGATCAACGATCAGTGCGGCTTTTGCTTTCCCCGGACAGTTTTTGTTTTTAAAGTGCTCGATCAACCGCCCATTCGCATAATCAAATACAATCGAAAACAGCATGATTAATACATAGACCGGCTCTCCCCACGCATAAAAGACCAGACTAAAAACCAATAAAACAAGGTTTCTAAGCCTTGCCGGGCAGAGATAGTACAGCAATAATACGATCGGTAAAAACGCAAGTAAAAATACAAAACTACTAAAAACCATTTTATTTAAACGCCTTTTCTATAATTTCTTTTGCCTGATCCGAATCCCCGGACACACACAGAACCACATACTGATTTTTCTGCTCCAGCACCGCATTTCCAATCCGTTTTGTCTCTTCCGGCACATAATCCTGGAAAGAATCGGCCTGATCATCAAGATATTTCTGGACATCTTCCATGGTTTCTTTTGCCTGATTTGAATCTTTTGCGGTAAAAACACCTACCTCTTCTGCCGTAGAACCGCTTCCGGCATACATAACAGAATCAACATCTTCCGGTAAATCTACAAGCATTGAAATTTCATCCGCTGTCAGTTCCTTTAATGTATCATCATATTTAATCTCTGTTGCAAGCGATTTTGCAAGAGCCTGCGCATCAATTGTCTTTGCTTCCCCACCGCACCCTGCAAATAAAAGTACTCCTGCTGTCAGTACTGCCAGCAGTCCTGTCTTTTTCATCATCATATTTTCCGATCCTTTCTTTTTATACACCCTGATATTTCTCACTCTGTACACGAATCAGTTCTTCATCATCAAAATAATTGATTTTCATCGCCTGTTTTACTTCAGAAAGTGTCTGTGCTGCAACTTCACGCGCTGCATCACTTCCTTTTTTCAGAATTTCATATACTGCCGGAATGTCTTTCTCAAATTCCGCCCTTCGCGCACGAATCGGAGCCAGCTCTTCCTGAATAACGTTGTTCAGGAATTTTTTGATTTTTACATCTCCAAGACCGCCTCTGGTATAGTGTTCCTTTAATTCATCCAGATTATGATATTCCGGGAGATATTCTTCAAAATGCTCCGGTTTGCTGAAGGCATCCAGATAGGTAAATACACAGTTTCCTTCCAGATGTCCCGGATCAGAGATCTGAATATGTGTCGGATCCGTGTACATACTCATAATCTTTTTTTTGACATCACTTTCCGTATCTGAAAGATAAATACAGTTCCCCAGGGATTTGCTCATCTTCTGTTTTCCATCAATTCCCGGCAGACGCATACATGCCTCATTCTCCGGAAGCAGCACATCCGGCTCCACCAGCACCTCATCATAAATGGAATTGAATTTACGGACAATCTCCCTTGTCTGCTCAATCATTGGAAGCTGATCTTCTCCCGCTGGTACAACCGTTGCCTTAAAAGCAGTAATATCTGCTGCCTGACTGATCGGATATGTAAAAAATCCGACCGGAATACTGGTCTCAAAATTGCGCATTTTAATTTCTGACTTAACAGTCGGATTCCGCTGCAGCCTGGAAACAGTTACCAGATTGGCATAGAAAAAAGTAAGCTCTGTCAATTCGGAAATCTGTGACTGGACAAACAATGTGGATTTTGCGGGATCCAGCCCCGCGGACAAATAATCCAATGCCACCTCAATGATATTCTGACGCACCTTCTCCGGATTATCAAAATTGTCGGTCAGCGCCTGTGCATCCGCAATCATAATAAAAATCTTATCAAACTCTCCCGAATTCTGTAATTCCACTCTTCGTCGCAGAGATCCTACATAGTGTCCCACATGCAGTCTTCCTGTCGGGCGATCTCCGGTTAATATAATTTTTGCCATCTCTATGCCTCCTGATTTTTCTCAGTTACTATATATTTTCGTGTTATTTTTCTAATTTCATTCATACACTGTCAACTGTAGCAAATCCACGTTGCAATGTCAACGGATGTTGTGTTAAAATAAGAATGAATTAAGATATTAAACTTCGTCAATTTAAGGAGGTTTGTTTTTATGAACGAGAAAATATATAAAGCAATGGGATCATCAGCCGTATCAAGCCTCGTGATCGGAATCTGTGTACTTGCCACAGGAATCGCCGCAGGGGTTCTTCTTATTATAAATGGGTCCCGCTTACTAAAGCATAAATCAAAAATTTTATTATAATACTTCAAATCCGGAGAATTTTTTCATTCTCCGGGTTTTTTACTCTTTATTGTCAACCCGTTCACTCATCATCGTTGACATTTCATTTTTTCCATGCTAAAGTGAATGCATATTGTTAATAATTACACACAAGGAAGGTATTTAGCAAATGCATACAACAAAAGAAAACGATCCGGTTCTCTCCCGCGAAGAGGCTCTTTCTATTTTAAACACTCCGGACGATCAGCTGGATGATCTGATCGCCCGTGCTGAAAAACTCCGGAGAAAATATAAAGGAAATCACGTCAGCATCCATATTCTGACCAATGCCCGCAGCGGCAACTGTTCCCAGGACTGCGCATACTGTGCACAATCCTGCCGTTCCACCGCAGATATTGAAAAATACAAATGGGTTTCCGATGAGAAACTGTACAAGGATAACGATTTTGTCAATGAACACCATTTAAGCCGCCACTGTATCGGCTTAAGCGGAATGAAATTTACAGATGAGGAAATTGAAGAACTTGCCGAACGCATCCGTGCCATGAAGAAAACCGGCACACATCTGTGCTGTTCCATTGGATTTTTAACGGAAAAACAGGCACGCATGCTCTACGATGCCGGTCTTGACCGTATCAACCACAACTTAAACAGCAGCCGCGCCTATTACAGCCATATCTGCTCCACCCACACCTTTGACCAGCGTGTTGAAAATATTCATATGCTGCAGAAGATTGGATTTGAAATCTGCAGTGGCGGAATCATCGGTATGGGCGAGAGCAAAGAAGATGTGGTAGATATGTTGATGGAACTGCGTGAGATCCAGCCGGAAGCACTGCCGATCAATTTTCTGCTTCCGATCAAGGGAACTCCGTTAGGCGATAAAGATATTTCCGGTCTGACCACAGAATACTGCATGAAAGTCCTCTGCCTTGCAAGACTGATGGTTCCACAGTCAGATATCCGCTGTGCCGCCGGCCGTGAGGTATATTTCAAAGGAGAAGAAAAAAAGCTTTTAAGTGTCGTCGATTCCATCTTCGCCTCCGGTTATCTGACCGCCGGTGGACAGGGCATCCAGGATACCATCAAAACCATCGAGGATGCCGGCTTTACTTATGAGATTGAATCTGCATAAAGCTTTTAATCATGCGGAATATCATGAAAACGCCCCGCAAGTTCTTCTGTCCGCACAACATTAATAAAAGCATGGGGATCAATCTGACGGATAAGCGGAAGCAGCTCCCTTTTTGCCTCGGAATTAATGACGGAATAAATCAGGGTCTTTTGCTTTTCCTCATAACACCCGATTCCCTGGAATAACGTTGCATCATGGTTGGTCCGTTCCCGGATGGCACGATAGATTTCATTGGATTTATCAGAAATAATAAACATCGTTTCCTTCTGGTAACGCTTGTACAGTGCCTGAATGATCTGCGTGCTGCAGAACTGGTAAATAATCGAGTACAACGCAATCGACCAGCCGAACAAAGCACCTGCAACTACAAGCATGAGCACATTTCCTGCCAGAATATAATTCCATGCATCAATACCCTTCTGCTGTGATAAAAAGATGCTGATAAAGTCGGTGCCACCCGTGGTGGTGCCGACATTTAAACACAGACTGATGGCAAATCCATTGATCAGTCCACCAAACACACTGATCAGCAGCACATCCTTTGTAAACACATACGCCGGAAGCATATCTGTAAAAATACTCGTCAGTACAATAACAATAATAGAATACAGAGTAAATTTTTTCCCGATAAATTTATATGCAATGTAAGTAGGAACCAGATTCAGTCCGATGTTAAACACCGAAAACGGTATACTGACATGGATAAAATCTAATCCGATCTGCTGCAGTAAAAGTGACAATCCGGAAAATCCTCCCGGAAACAGGCCTGCCGTTTTGGCAAAACAGCGCAGATTCCACGCATACAAAAGTGAAGCAAAAAACACAATAAACAGGCGGAATACCTGATAAAATTTCGGGTGTTTATATTCAAGTGACTGAAACATCCTTTTCTCCCTCTTTCTCATTTTTTTGCATTGTAACATATTCCGACAAAAAAAGACAGACCTTTACGGCCTGCCTACCATCTGCCCCATTGGGTAATATTTTTCATCTCCAGTTGCCCACTGAATTCCAAGTTCTGCCTTTCCATTCCCATCAAATCCATAGAATAGATAACCAGTAATCATTTCTACATGATAGATCCCCTTATATCTTCCATTTTTCTGTCCGGTTTCAAACATCACATCCCCCGGATTCAATTTCATATTTTGTATATTTGCCTGACTCAGACCTCCGCTGACAAGTTTCTTATGCTGTACGCACCATTTTCCCATATCCGCTGCAACCGGTGCATAATATGCCATTCCAAAATTTACACCATTCTTATGATAAGATTTCCACACCAGAGAACTGCAGTCGTAAAATTTTTCCTGCATACGCTTTGGCTGGCTGGTTTTATCAATTGTTACATTAGACAAATCCAGAACCATATCCGTTGGACTATCATCACTGTCATACCAATCATCATTATCATAGGAATCAATATTATAACCATCTTCTGCTTTCACTTCTGCCACCGGTACGCAGATACAGGCACCTGCCATAAGCACTGCTGCAAGCAGACAATAAAACCTTTTTTCATAAAACCATGCTCCTCTTTTGCATGTATTCTTCAATAAAATTATCATATCACTACAGAGGTAATAAAATCAACTATCCAGCTTTATCCTTCCATCATTTCGAGATACTGCCCCTTATCAATATGCATCATGGAAATCCGGTTTTTAAACCGACGGAATCCATATACACAGTCCACATTCCGGATCAGAGACTGCAAACGCTCATCCGGCACACAGACAATCAGTTGCAGATCCATCTTTCTGGCATATTTCAGACAGACTGCGCTCCGCTCCTGATCCATTTTGGAAAACGCCTCATCCAGCAGTACCAGCTTGATTTTGGAATCCCGCTTACTCTGCTGCATATACAGCATGGCAAATCCAGCAAGTAGAGCTACATACTTTGGATTTTGTCCCTCACCACCGGAATCCCTGCCCGCCATATCATCGACAAAGTTTTCCCGGATCACATTTCCATGTTCATCGGTTACCTGTTCAAACATGCTGAATGACAGATAATTTCTGTAGTCTGCGTACTGTTCCATTTCTTTACGCTTCTGTGCCCGCAAATGCTCATCCTCGTCTTTTGGTGGCATAAACTTGTCGGTCAGAAGTTTGATCTTCTGCTCATATTTCTGATAAAATGCATCTTCTCCGAAACTGATCTGACCGTCAATTCCTGCATTGTCCAGATTCTTGCTGTCGAGTTCCTCTGCCATGAGCATATCAAAGAACTGTCCGTTTTCATTTTTGGCCGGTTCAATTTTAATCTGGTACGTGCTGTCTGAGAAATTGGTTTCCCGCAGCAGGCGGTTGATCTCATATGCATGCCGTTTGGCTGCTTTGATATCTCCGTGAATTGTTGCAATGACATTCTCCCGGAGACTCTTATAGATGGATGCACACTTTTTTTCAAATTCTTCTTCGTATGCCGGCTCAAAATCCGTCCTGTACCGTTCAAGCAGTTTTTCATATGCTTCATTGGATTTCTCAGCTCCGCTGAATTCACTGGCCGGATATGCAAGAATATATTTATTTCGCGCCATCTGCAGACGTTCTGCCTGTTCCTGCTCCTTATCTGCCAGATCTGCAATCTCTGCCTTCTTCCTATTAATCACGGACTGCCCGGATTGCTTTTTTAACAATTCCCACACTTCCTGTTCGAGTTCTTCATTGGCAATATATCCCTGCAGCTTTTCCTCCAGCTGCTGTCTTCTGGACTCATTTTCTCCGGAAAGCTGCCCATACCGGCTGGTTAGCTTTGCCAGCTCTGTCTGCACTTCATCGATCTCAGTCTGGATGTCCCGCACCTGCTTCTTTAAAGCCTGTTCCTTCTCTTCGAGTTCTTTGTATGCCCCCTCCCGCAAAAAGCGGATCACTTCTTCGAGTTCTTTCTTGGTTTTATTTACCTTTGCAAGCTCAGCACCCGCCTTGGAGAGTTTCACGTAATGCGATGGCTCATCTTTCAGACACTCAAATTCTCTTGCAGCTTTTAATCTGCGCAGCAGATGATCCAATTCCGTCTCCTGTCTGCTTAAATCTTCCACATCGTTTTCATATTCTGTAAGCCGCGCCTTGGAAACACGGCGTCCAATACACGCTCTGGTCGTATAGTCTTTTTTCTTAAGATGCCGGAAAATAAAATTGCTGTACGAATAACAATCCGGTGTCACACCATCCCTTACCTGCTCCAGTTCCTCCACAGACCTGCATTTCATAATATGTCCCAGATACCGTTTCAGACATACATCCACATAAGCATCCTCTGTCTTTACTGCATCATATAAAGATCCTTCCAAACAATCCGGCTCACTGTCCGCAATCGCCTTGGAATTAATTAAATCCACATTTTCATATTGCTTCATGTTGCGAAACAGGACTGCTGCCTCATGTGCATATTGTGGTTCCGTGATCAGGGAACGTTTTAGCCTTCCCATGCGTCCCTCAATGGCATTTTTCCATTCTTCCTCCTGCACATCAAACAGATCAGCAAAAATCTGCACCCTGACAGTCGTTCCATAGCGGTCACTCAGCTGTTGGGATAATGCCGTTCTTGCAGACCTCAGATTCTCCTCATATGGTTTGCGGTTATGTTTCATGTCATCCACCAACCGCTTTTTTTCTTTTAATTCTTTTCCGATCTCGCGCCTCTGCTCACTGTAATCCTCCACTTCATTTTCGATATTCTGCTTGGCAGATTCAATTTTTAAATGCAGGTTCTGGCACAATTCCTCCGTTACGTTTCCACTGCCAAGTTCTGCAATCAAATTTAGAACCGGATTACTGATATAATCGGTGATCACATCATCTTCTTCCCAGTTTTTCATTCCAAGAAGGATCTTGTTCCACTGTCTCGTATTATCCGCAAGCATCTGGCTGCGTGCATCCAGTTCCTCATACTGCTGCTGTTTTCCACCCAAATCACTGGACTTAAGATCTGCACTGACCTGAATCAGTTCCTGTTCGGTTTCCCCACGCACAGCAGAACGTTCTTTTATCTTTCCCTGCAGCTGCTCCTGTTTCTCTGCAATGATCTTTTTATCCTCTTCCGCGGTCTGAATTCTTGCCCGCAAATCTTCAATTCCAATGCAACGGATCATTGCCTCTGCCCGGATCTTATCGGACTGCAGACGCACAAGCTCCTGCCCGGATGTCTGAATATCTGTCAGTATCTCGATTCGTTTTCTCAGATCTTCTATTTTATCTTTGATCTGCCGGTAAGAATCCAATTGTTCACTAATCGTGGCAATGGTATTGGAAGTGTTCTTTGGAAACATATAATCACGAATAAACTGTCCCGTTCCATTGGTCATTTTCAGGGCAATTGCGCTCTTTTCCATCGTAATAAAACGATTCTGATCAATATATCCAAGTATTACATCATAGAGTGTTCCCAGATAAGCCTCTTTCGAACCATAGATACGGTTGACATCCCCTTTTCCACGGTTATCCTCCGATTTTGCTCTGCTACTGACCAGCTTTTTGATCTCCTGATTGGAATAGCAGACACCCTGTTCCGTCAGATATTCAGACTCCGGCATTTTCCCGGAGTGACTGAAATACACAAATTTTTTAATCTCAGAATCTGATTTTCTTACTTCAAACGCAATTCCAATACAGGTTATAATATGGGTTCCGGTATCTTCAATTTCCAGAGCAATTACGGAACAGAAATCACAGTCTTTACGATTGGCAGATCCGTCTTTTTGTTCTCCGCGCAGATAACTTAACACACTTCTGCGATTTTTTGCATCATCCGCTGCTTTATTCAGAAAACTCGGTGAGAAACTTCCATACAAAATGACCTGGATGGCATCCATCACTGTCGATTTTCCAGATCCGCTTTTTCCACTGAACAAATTCACATATTCATGAAACTCCAGTACCTTATGATCAATGCCTCCCCAGTTGTTAAGGCACATCCTTGTAAAAACTTTTTTTGCCTGACTCAATTTATTCACTCCTCATTTCGTCTTGTGTTTCCCACTGATCCTGCGTCTTTTCCGAATACTCTGCTTCCTTTTGTTCTTCCGTTTCCCCGGTTTCTCCTTTGAACATTTCAACCAGCTCATTGATATCTGCCGCTGAACAGAAAATATTAATGGTACTGTAAATATAAATCGGGGAATCGTCTTCGAGATTTCCAATGGCACTTGGCAGTTCGATCATCTGGTGTGTTTTCATCAGAATCAATGCCTCCTGCCACTCCTGAGCGGTCAGTCTGCGCGTAATCAAGTTTGTTTCCTTTCCATATCTTCGGATCTCCGCAAGACTGGTTGTCGTGGCATGTAGTCCTTCTCCCATAATTTTATCCCGATAAATCAATTTCATAAGGATCACCAGTTTCGTTGTCAAAAGTGTCATACGTTCCGTCAGCACGCCATCTCCTGTAATCCGGAAAATATGTTCCTGCGGATCATGAACCAGTTCACAGTCAAGCACCTGCAGATAATCTGCAATAAATTCCCGATTTCTCGCACATACCTGATAGTGAGGATTATCCTTCTGGATCAGAGTAACCGGATCACACTTTGTCTGCAAAATACAGGTCTGCCGAAACAAATCCTGTATGGTTTTTCTAATATTTTCCGCCTCACTCTGCGAAACATTTTCCATGTATTCCAACATTTCTTTTTACTCTCCTTTTTTTGCATCGATCATCAGTCTTGAGAAAACAAACCCCTGCTCTCCTTTGAGCTCACCCTCGATGTGTACCATATCCTCCTGTCTGGTATCCTCCGTTTCCTCCTGCCACAAAAACAGCAGTTTTTCCAGATCTTCTACGGACTGAATCGTCTGTTCATCCGTGACAAATCTGCCATCCACGATATTTTTCTGCCTGAATTCCTGCAACTGTTTTTTCGTATAAAGCGGCTTTGGTACAAAATCGGTCATCTGAGTCTCCTCGTTGTGCTTTTCCATCGCAATCGGGTGAAATCCTGCATCCTCCGCATTTTTCCGGTTGTAAAAACTTCTATCGGTTATATTCTTAAACTGTGTTCCTACTCTAATCCGGTCACGCATTTGTTCTAACACCTGTGGGCTGTTTGCATGATGATCCAACAAATTAATTAACTTTACAATATGATCTTCATCCGAAGAGCCTTCCTGCAGAATATAATGGATTCGTGCCAGTGCACGCTTGGCAAAGACAGTTTTCTGTTCGATCAGCTTGTTATATTTTTTTTCGATCAGATCAAATTCCCGCTCCACCTGATACACAAGCTGACTGGCACTTTCACAATATTCCAGACGATACTGGTTTCTTTTGCTGGTAACAGTTCCCTCCACAAGTCCGGTACGCTCTTTTACAAGCTGTTCCCTTTTTTGGTCATTTTCGCGAAGAATCTGGCTGACCAGTTCTTTAACTGCTTCCTTATAACGGTAAAAGCTGTCTGTTGTCGTAAGAATTGCATATTTTTTACTGTCACTGTTGTTAATTTCCTCTACCAGAACTTTCTGAATTCCAATAAAATTTTTTTTCTGCGACAATTCCTCAAAATAGGAACGCATTCCATCCTGCATATTGGAAAGAAGCTGCCCCAGCCGTCTGGACGTCTGGAGTGCGTTTTTTAAAATATCATTATTTTTTTCTGTATCCGAATGATACGTAAACAAAGCACTGTAAATCGAAAGGATACTTTCCCTCTCCCGGCTGTCATCTTCTGTCTGAAGCTTCTGAAACAATTCCGTAAACAGCTGGCTGTATTCCGGGAAAGAAATAATATACGTATTTAACTTTTCATCAAAATCGCTTTTTAACCATCCCCACCGAATCAAGGTATTCAATATGCCAGACGGCGAATCTTCCGGAAATAAGGTATCCGGCTCGTCCTCTTCTTCTATTTCCTCATCCTCCCAGATAATCCTTGCCTTTGCAATTGTATCTGCAATAATCACACGGCATTCCTCTATCGTCAATCCAAGTGCTGTATACACTTCATTATTTTCCTCATAAATTGCCACAAGAAACTGCATATATGCATCACGGTTTTTCGTGCGAAATAGTTTATAAAATTCCTTTGGAATTTTCTTTTTTAAAATCATGAATGAATTTCCTCTTTATTTTCTACAACAGCCGTTCCTGTTCTATCGTCAGACCTGACTTAAGTATTGCTTCCTTTAATGGTTCCAGTAGTCCTGCATTTTTCCTTATCAGCTTATTTCTGGTATCTTCCTTTAATAAAATACCTGCATCCTCCCTGACTGCTAATTCAAAATCCTCCTGACTCATTTTGTATGGAAGAAGTTTTGGGAATACCTGCGCCTTAATAAACTGGAAAATACAGATTCCTCCATAATCCAGATCTCCCCAATGATAAAATTCACATTCCTCAGAAACCAGATCACAAATCGTCTTCAAAAACCGAACTTCCTTTGGAGAGAAAAAACCATGACAAAATATATAAAGAGTATCTTTTCTATAAGACATGTCCTCATAGTTTGCTTTATTTTCAATTGTCATGATTCTTTTGCAACCTGACAGGGCATACGCCCTTGCATGTTCCATTGTCTGTGTATTTATAATCGTTCCATAAATCTGTGATGAAGAATCAATTACTTTTTCATCATTTATAATATACTGCAGTGTGCCTTTCCACTCAAGCGTCTGCGCATAAGAATGAATATTATGCGCATCCAGCAGTTCATCATCACTCATTTCCTCTATATAAAATGGGGATTTTGCTTTTAAAACAGACAGTATTCTATCCTCATAATTTTTTTGGAAACATTTGGAATTGTGAAGGACACGCGCACTGAACACCCGTTTCCAGACGTGGTCCTTTTGATGTGCAACTGCATCTATACATACAAAAAAGGTTTCATCTTCCAGTTCTTTCTGCTCTTTGCCTCTGTTCAACAGATCCAATAAATCATCATAGTAGGAGCACAACCATGCACAATCCTGTCCTTTTCTCCGCCATTTTTCCACACGGGCAATGAGACGAAGCTGCCTTTCCCTTGGATCTTCGATTTGTTCCCTTTCACACAATTCCGGAATAATCGCAACATCATAATCAATTTTCTTAATACTTGTTTTTACATCTTTCCAATTTGGCTTAAACTTCCCCATCTTTCCCGCATTTGTCTCATTTTCAAGAATATTTGCCTGATCCAAAAGCTGTTTTCTTCCACCCACTATTTCCATAACATCCGCATCGATATACGGATGTTTCCATCCACTGAGCATCCCCGCCCTGTAATGATCGGTATTGGTTTTATCAATGATCCAACGGGCTAAAGTTTTATGTTCCTGCTCTTTTTTTCTGCCCACGTGGTCTCTCCTTTATTCCTATGATTTCATCCACAGGAAGTGCCGCGTAAAAAGATGATGCATATCTGCCAAAAACGTAGACATAACACTTCCTGAACCTTTTACCTCTTCTTCCGTTGCTTCCTGCTGTAATGCTGCGATTGCTGTTTCCATTTTTTCATTTCCTCATCTTCATATATTTAGTATAACGAAAAATTTTCCGAATTGCACCTATTATTTAAACATTTCGCATGAATCATCACCGACAAAAAGAGAACAGTGCCCCGATTTATCATCTGACACTGTTCTCTTTCTTTTGGTTTTATCCCTGTTCTCCGGATTCCGGTACATCTGTACTTACCGGTTTTGTACTATTCTGCGGCTCCACTTTTGCCATCGTAACCTTTGTTCCGTCATCCTTTACTACAAAGTTCACGGAATCAAGTCCCGATACATTCACATTGCGGTTTACCTTCGCATCGTAAGACTCTGCGTTGATAATATCTGCCAGATCAATTCCGGTTGCTTCGTTCATGCTTTCAAAGACTTTTGCCATGACCACCGGCACATTTCCGGCAATCTGATCCACACCATTGCTGCCAGATCCGGCTCCGCATTTTCTTTGACAAGGTTGGCAAATTTCTGACGGTCAGAAACCATTTCCTCCAGCCGCATCTTACCAACAATCTCACGCACATTACCTTCAAGCACTTCACGTGCCACACTTGCTATGTACTCTGTATTTTTATTCAGAAAGTTCTCTGCTGCCAGACGCAGTTTCTCCGGATCATTACTGATCTTGACATTGACCGTAGCATCCACATTGATATTGATGTAATCCGCTGTCGGTACGGCGTTACTCGTCTTGACATCAATCGGAATCAGACGCAGATTCAGTTTATCCAGACGCTCAAAAAACGGAATCCTTATACTTGCCTTTCCAATGACAACTTTTGATTTCTTTTTCACACCGGAAATAATGTATGCCATAAATTGTCATATTATTTTCTTATGATGTTTTCCTTAACTTTACCTTAAAACATAGACACTTGAAATTCTTTCCTGTTAAATCCATGAAAAATATTATAAAATAATTTGGAAAAGTTTGTAACGAAACCATCTTTTCGCCGTCTAATCTGTGTAAAAAGGAGGTGACCGGTTCTGAATTATGAAAAATTGTACAATTCCTATTACCTGCAGGTTTACTCTTACGTGATGACAATCGTCAAAAATCAGTCCCTGGCGGAAGAAATCACACAAAATACGTTTTATAAAGCGCTGACTGCCCGACACGGCTATAAAGGGAAATCCCGTGAATTCACATGGCTGTGCAGCATAGCCAAAAACCTTGCAGTTGATGAATGCCGCAAAAATCAAAAATATGCCTGTTTCGATGCATCTGCTGCGGAAACATCCGATGATATTGCAAACCATATTGCGGATCAGGACTCTGCGCTGCAGATTCATCTCGTACTTCATGAACTTCAGGAACCTTATAAAGAAGTCTTTCAGCTAAGAGTTTTCGGAGAATTATCCTTTTCACAAATTGGAATAATCTTCGGGAAAACAGAAAACTGGGCGAGAGTTACTTATCACAGGGCAAGATTAAAAATTAAAGAAAGGATGGACCACTATGAATCATAATCCAAACGAATGTGACATTGTGCAGGATCTCCTGCCATTATATTACGACCATGCATGCAGTCCTGCCAGCTGTGAACTGGTCAGACAGCATCTTGCTGACTGCGCTGACTGCGAAAAAATTTACGAAGATTTAGCCAATCATACCATTGACAACGTAATTGAAACCGAATCCTGCGAAATTCTGGAACGGCATGCCAAAAAAGAACGGAACCTGGCATACAAAGCCGGTATAGTCATTGCCGCCCTGCTGCTTGTTCCGATCCTTATTACCTTTATTGTATCCATGGCCGGCGGCAGCGGACTCGGCGTATTCTCTGTCGTAACCGCTTCCATGATGCTTGTCGCAGCACTCACTGTTGTTCCGCTTATTTCTTCCCAGAAACGGCTGATGAAATGTATTTTATGTGGTGTCGGTGCCCTGCTGCTGATTTTATTTTTTGTAAATGCCATGAATGGCGGAGGAGAATTTTTCTTCTGGTCCGTTCCGACTGTATTCGGACTTTCCGTTGTATTTTTCCCTCTGGTGATACGCGAAATGACATTACCGCCTGTATTATCCGATAAAAAAGCCCTTATTATCATGATCTGGGATACGCTTTGGCTCTACCTGACCATATTTACCGTATCTTACCGTTCCGGATTAGGCAGTCTGAAAACCGGATGCATTGTGGCAACAGTTCTGATGATCGGTGTATGGCTCTTTTTCCTCATAATTCGCTATCTTCCGGTCAATGGTTTTATCAAAGGCGGTCTGTGTACACTTCTTTGCAGTATATGGATTACCTTCTCCAATGATGTTTGCAGTTATCTTCTGTATGATACCAGACAGCTTACCATCCGCCATGCGAATTTTTCCACCTGGACGACAGATCTCAACGTAAATGCCAACGTGTATGTCATCCTTCTTGTCGCCGGAATTCTCATCAGTGCTTTACTGATCGGAATCGGGATTGTAAAAAAGAAAAAATAATTCCAACAAAGTCCATCGGATGACCAGGCTGCGTTTGCCCGACCTGTAGACGGCAATATTGCAGCCTCTATTCCGAAAAGCTTCCATTGATTCTTATTGTATTTTCCATCCGGCGCTCTGCATCTGAAGATTTGTCATATGCCGGTAGATTCCGTTGGTGCTCATTAACTCCTCCGGTGTTCCTTCTTCCCCTCCATGTATCTTTCTTCGGTATGGTTTGCCCTAAGATCCCGAACAGATTCCAGACATTCCTGAATTCCGTCACTTAAGCTCAGTTGTACTTCCACATTTTTCTTTACCGCTTTCTTCTGTGCACCGGAAGAAGTCATTAAAACCAGAAACGAAACCGGAATTACCCAGAAACTGGCAAGTGCAAGACTCCAGTCAAAAAGCGCAAACAGACTGATGTCTATGATAAATGTTGCTATAACAGAACCTATCAGTTCCGGAATCCAATGACTTAAAGCCGTTTCCATTCTTGCACAGTCAGACATAATATTTGTAGTCAGATCACTCAGATCCTTTTTCCCGAAATAGGAAAGCGGAAGTTTTCTTAATTTTTCCGCTATAGCAGTTCTTCGGTCACCGCTCTCTTTATAGGTGGAAAGAAAGGTGGCATTATATTGTATATGCTGTGTTACCGCAACCGCCAAAAGTACAACAATGCTTCCTGTCACATAAATTATAATTCTGCTGCTATCTAATTTATTCTCCAGAAGATCGCGGATCAGCAGGTAAAAAATTCCTGCCGGAAACATCAGTACAATATCGGAAAGACACTCATGCACATATGTGTATGGGTGTTTTTTACTTTACCCAAATTCTATATTCATAATTATTTATGGCACCGTTTGGGCACCGCTGACCGAACTTTCACTGTTACACAGACGTAAAAAGACTCCCAAGGAAAACCTTGGAAGCCTTGAATTTACTGTAATTCTATTAATTACTCAATAACTGTAGCAACTCTTCCTGAACCTACTGTTCTACCACCTTCACGGTCTGATTTGGTCGTATTTAGAAACTAATTTGTTACGGTTTTTGCCGTTTTGTGACTCATTTTATGGATATTTTACCTATTATTTATTCTTTTTCTGGGGGAAATGTTGCAGATTCGTATCACGGATTTCAATCATGCTTTTTCTCCGCATCCTTTTCAAATTGCCCAACAGATATTCCAGTTTCCATGCTCGTTTTCCATTAGTACTACAACCACATACAAACTGTGCCGCAGTCGATAAGCTTCCAAATTCTATGTACTTTTGCACAATCGCACCTATAACATATTCTGTAGACAGCCGATACTGTTCAACTTTTTGAATATTTGTAATTTGTAGAATGTGTTTCGGCAATTTAGTTCTTTTGCTTAACAACAACTTTTCCATTTTGATATTCGGCTTCCGCATACACTTGTTTTCTTTTACTTTGTAATATTATTTTCACTAGTCTTCTCCTACAATCTCATCAATAATATGCATAATTCCATTTTCTTGATTTTGAATTTCACGCTTTGCTAACTCTATCTTTTTTGCATGCTTCTCTATTCTTTTCAAGAATTCTTTCTGTTCTGGAATAGTTGGAATTGGAATTTTAAAATTATTAAATGTATCCTCATCCAAATACCATCTATTGGTTGCTCCATAACTGCATGCATTACACATTTTTATAAAAAATTCATGGCGCATCAAATATGTCAAATACATCGGCAATACTTTCTTTATATTAATTTTGTATGTCCAGAAATTTCCGGTAATAACTGCACCATCTAATTCCTCCGGTACAATTCCATATGCACCATTGCGAGCATCAATTTTTGATATCAGGAATTGACCTTTGCTTATTAAAAACTGCTTTTTAGTTCCAATATCTCTGCCTTCTTGCTCTGTTCTCAAAACAATTCCTTGATTATGCATTTGAACAGTTACTTGCTTATAAATATTCTCATCCTTTATATCTACCGATGTTTTAACTCGTTTAAGCAATGTAGATATTGTACACAAATCGTATTTCGTACCTACACTCATTTGAGGCGTATTATATCTCTTTACACACCAATTTGATTTATCCAAATGATGAAATTCAGCAAATCCTATCTCTTCCTTGTGAAATGACTTCAAAATACTTTTTCCACTTTCATCCTCAACTTCGTATCCGCCCCATCTCTCCCACAATCTCTTCACCTTAGGCAAATCATTTTCTTGTATTGGTGTTCTACGCAAATTTAAATCAAATCCATCATTCTGCACATCGACTAGCCATGTTTTATGATTCTGTGCTGGTTTGCTTTTACTCAGTAACAAAATACTTGTTTTTACATCCGTATATGGATTAAATACACCTTGTGGTAGCGAAATAATTGCCTCAACCGTTACATTCTTCAGCATCCACTCTCTAAAAGACGCATATGTCCTATGAAACAGTAATGTCTCTCCTACAATACAGGCTATTCTTCCATCTTTACGGACACTCTCAATCATATGCCGTAAAAATAATTCATCTGGCTTTTGGGGTTCTTCTAATGCATATGGATGATTAGCCATTACAATATCAAACTTTCCGAAATATTCCTTGTGATACTCTCTAACCTTATCATTTACAGGCTTAACATTAATATAATCAACTAATTCTTTTATTCCATCTTTCTGTAACTTTATATGTGCTCTCCAAAATTTATGTTCCTTATTTCCTGTTACAATCACTGGTTCTCCCGTTTCGGCGACGCTCCAACTTCCATTTTCATCATTTACAAGCTTGTCAACATCAAATTCAACATACCCTCCATCCGAATCTTTTTTCTTTACTAATTTTCCCTTCTGATTTATATATGCCAAATAATATTTTTTATTGCTTAATTGCTCAATGATTGGTGATTTAGTACCTTTTTCAAATGGCATACTTCTAATTTCTGTCCCTACATGTACCTCCTTCCACTCAATATTTTCGCTATCAACTTCAATCAAATTTCCATTTTCATCTTTATCGCATTCGAGTTGTGCAATCTTTTCATATCCTAATGCATTTTCATTAGAAATATGATTATGGCCATCGCCCAGCAATATCATATTCAGCTTTGTCAGCATAACAGTTGTATCTTTTAATTCATTACCAAAAATAACATTTTTTTTGAGAGCTTCATTCGTCACACCATGTTTTCCATATTTCTCAATATAGTTCAAAAATGAAGTAATTAAAAATCCACCACTCCCACACGCAGGATCATAAATTTTTTCAATATATTGTATTACACGATTTCCATCTCTGTCTACAACATATTGTCCTTCATCATCTCTCTGAAATTTTATTTCTGGCTTCGTTAACGCAATTATCAATTCAATCAAGTGACGCGGTGTAAAAAATTCACCTATCTTTTTATCTTTAGAATCCTTTTGATAGTACTCCAGTGCATTTCCTTTTACATCAGTCATTCTATCAATCTTACATTTATCAAACATTGAATCAATGATTTTGGCCAATTCTCTAGTCATTCGAGAATCTACCTTTATCAACTCATCCGGAAAAACATTTTCATATTGTTTATTCAAAAAATCCTTAAAAATTTTATTTACAATGTTAGCATTTCCTTTTTGAATATTTTCCCAAACACTAGAGCCGTTTTCTCTAATAAATTCTCTATCCAAACCATCATTTGAAAATATTTTCAAGAAAATGAATATGGAAATTTCAGCAGCTTTATCAATTGCTGATAGACTTGATTTTCCGGTTCTAAATACAGTATCACATTGTGCAAAGTAGGGTTCTAATGTTTCTCTTGCTATATTTCTTTGAATCTGAGTCGTAAAAACATTACCATAGCCATGAATTAATGTAAGCATTTCTCTTGTTGGGAAGCTACTCAATACATCACCGTCTACTGTGATATCACTCCACTTTTCAGAATCATCCAAATATTTTATAACAAAGTTGAAGCCATCATAACCAAAGCATATGCGGATTTTGCTATTGGGATGTTTTCTATTATAATCCTTCAAATATATATCTGTGCAATCAGCCAAACCCTGTAAACTATTATTTCCGCCTTTAGAATCCGGTGCTTTTACATCTCCCACAGCAATAATCTTATTGCTTGTTCCATTTTCATAGAAAACATAATCTGGATAACCGTTACCTGAACCTGTTTTAGATGGAAATTTATCAGCAGCATTTTTTGCCATTCTTTTTGTAAAATATCCTCCAACACTTCCATATCCAATGTCTTTTAGATATTCTTCAAATAAACTTTCAACTTCTGCCTCATTTGCTGTTGAACTGTAAACATCATATAGTACTTCTAAATTTACATTTCGAATAATTTGTCCACTGATTCTCAAATCCATATCATTCACCCTTTCTTTTGCATCAAGACAATTTTATCACAGATGTTATCTATTTTCCCTAATTATCTTTAATAAAAAAACAGTTGAAAATAGTTTCAAACTAATAACGCAATTATATCGAACAGATGTTTTGTTGTCAATATATTTACTCCTTGAGTTTCCGTATTTTTATCCACATAGCCTCGTTTTCATAGGCATCGTTATAAACAACTTTCAAAAAATGCCCAAAATACAAGGAATCCTTTCCTGTTTTATAGTAAAATTAAGGTGTCAAATCAAAAAGATACTAAACAAAAAAAGAAGGACTCCTTATGACTTATTCTACAACAAATACTTATACTTTGAAACGGGAAATTTTAACTTTTTCAAATAAAATTTCAAAACACCAGTCCAAGCCGGACAAAAAATTTCCTGTCGAGATGACTTATGGTATGCCTGCCTCCGGAAGCTGTCTTTTAACCGATGTTGTGGATCAGCTTCACGAAGATTCCAAAAAGGTCAATTCTGTTGAACGGCTGACCAGACATTTAAACAATGGCATTTCCTCCACCGCGCTTAAATCTTATCTTACTGCCATCCGTAAATGGGCTCCGCAAGAACCTGTCATACACATTGATGACAGCGATATTGTAAAGCCTGATGGTTACAAATTTGAAGCTCTCGGACTTGTCAGAGATGGCTCTAAAAGTACTGCTTCCAAAACAGTTTATGAAAAAGGATATCATGTAACGGAAGCCTGTGTTCTCACTAAAAATAATCATCCTGTCAGTATTTTATCAGAAATTCATTCTTCAAAAGAAAAACATTTTACCTCTATAAATGATGTTACTTTTTCTGCAATGGAACGTGGTGCAACTTTCTTTGGCAAAGCAACCTTTGCCATGGACAGAGGCTACGATGACAACAAGATGTTTCTGAAACTTGATTAACTGGAACAGGACTATGTCATCCGTCTTACTGCCAAAAGGAAACTCTTCTTCCATAGGAAATGGGTTCCTGCCACACAGCTTCGTAATCAAAGAAATGGTAAGATTAAAACTGCCCTGACATACAAGGGTAAAAAGCATGACACCTATCTTTCTCATGTGAAAGTACAGATTACCGCTTCAAAGAAAGATATTTATCTCGTACTGGTTTACGGCATTACGGAACATTCCATGATGCTTGCAACCAATAAGAAAATCAAATCCAAAGAAGACGTGGTAAATATCGCCCTGACTTACTTTTCCAGATGACGCATTGAGGAATATTTCCGCTGTAAGAAGCAGATGTTTCAGTTTGAAAACTTCCGTGTGAGGAAGCTCGCTGCAATCAATGCCCTGAATTTTTATATTACCCTGTGCATGGCATTTCTGGCACATATGTCCATGAAACCAGGAACGCATGCCCTAAAGGTTGCAATCATACAAAAAGCAGACCCTGTAAAGGAAAAAGTACATTTCTGCTATTACCGGTTAGCCAAAGGTATCTCCGGCATACTATCATATGCAAAAGAAGGCGTCAGGCTGTGGTTTCGGACAAAACGTCCGGCATATCGTCAACTCTGCCTTAAGCTGACCGCTTAGATAAATAAAAGAATACATCTCCCAAAGCCCGATTCCGGTGAGGCTTATTAAAGTGCTTCTACTCATAGAACTGTCAATCTAATATATCAAAAAACTGACAGATTGGTGCTTTGGGAAGATGTAATCATGTTTTGATTACATTTTGTGGAAACTCAAGAAATGTCGCAGGCGGTCAATTTTCATTGACTCATCCTTTTGACAAATAACCTGTTTCACTATACAAACAATTTTCCATTTCAAATCAATATCTTACCTATCAAAGCATCACATCATCACAAAACACTATTTTTCATGGCTAAAATTCTTCTTTTGCAAAATAATGAAATTTTCTTACTTCTTCATTATTTTCATCCGTCAAGTACATCCATACACCACCTTTATTATCTTGCGCCATATATGATATGTAATATGATTCGAAATCCTCGGATATATCATATTTTAACAACTTACCTTTTTCCTCATCAAACGCATAAAATATAGAACTTTCTCTCATATATAAAACAGGCTTTTTATATGATGGCATACTATTTTGTGCAATGCTTAAATTTTTTTCCAACTGTATTTTCTTTATCTCTCCATCTTCAATACTGCCTATTAATGTTGTGTCCATAAAATTTGTTATAAATAAATATTGACCATTTACATATATCTGTGAAATTGCTGTATTAAAAACATCATCCTTATAATCCGACATTTCTATTGTCTTTTCAAATTTTCCTTGTTCATTATATACTGTTATAGCATAATCAGATACACCATCAGCAACTATTTCTTCTACAGAATATATGTATTCATCATAAAGACATATATTTGTTATGATACGACCTTCGCCATTTTTATAATCAATTTCATATTTTATTATTTCTTTTCTTGTACCGTCCTTTATATTATAACTTTCTATATATGTGTATCCCGTAGTTTCATCTAAAAGTTTACCTTTTGCAACATATATTGTTTCATCATTACCAGCAAGATAAAAAAATGTCTGCATATTCTGCTCTCTATACAGTTCTTCTAACGCACATTGCTCAATATTTAATCTGTAAAACACATTTGACCTTGTTTGCTCATCTTCCAATACTGTCACAAAGAAATACAAGTCTTTATCTACTAACAGCGAACTATTATTACATATCAAAAAGCCCTCAACATTTCCACTTTCTCTTGTAGCATTAGTTTGTATATCTTTTACATAAAACTTCAAGTTACCATTTTCGTCAATCTTATTATATACTATCTTCTCAGATGTTGTTAAAACAATGGATGTAAATTCATTTTCCTCTAACTGAATATCTTTTGCTTTTTCTATGTAATTATTTTTCTTACACGATGTCACACATAATAAAACGACAATACTAAGCAACCAAATACTTATTTTTTTCATTTTTTTCTCCTGGATAATATGAGCAACAGATTAAAAACAACCTGTTGCTCTTGCAATTTACCAACACAATCCGATATTTACAGCATTGTACGCATTGTACAATGTAGTCGCAGACTTATCATAAAATGAACCTGACGAATAACCCAAATACATAATCAAAGAATCCGCTATGTTAAATGTCGAACCATCTGTCGTAACACCATTAATTGCTATAAAATGACCTCCAGAAGTATATTTCCAGCCATCAGCTGTAGAACACGCAATACCAACTATTGGTGGCATATCATATAATGCAATTGAACTATATAAATAATTTACCATATCTGTCTTATTAACACCATTTTTCTGAACATAATAATTTGATGAAATTTTACTATTTAAATACTTCACCATCGGTGCCAAATATGTTCCACTAGTTGTTGTTCCACAAGCAGAAGCAATTGTTGACTGTGAATATGTTTTTCCAGTTAAATACTTTAATGCACCCTTAACTGTAGCAGGTCCACAATAATAGTTATTTATCTGTCCATATACGGTATATCCATCATCTAAATAATCCCATGTAACAGCTCTAGCCTTTGATGGCTTAATAACCGCTGAAACATCCAACTCTTCTTTTTCAGACTTAATTTTCACTTGTTCACTTGTTAATGATTCAACCACATCATTTTCCATCTCATAACTTTCAGCAGGCAATGCTCCAGCAAAACCAGTACCCGCATTAATCTCAGCTCCAAAAACTGTGCTACATGCCAACATTGAAATCAACAATGATGTGCTTACTACTTTCATAAATCTCTTGTTTCTCATAATAAATTTTCCTCTCTTTTATGTTTTATAATACAATATATTCAAACAACTCCCTAATACTGCCTCCTTTCATTATTCTTGTTGCATTGAATATATATAGTATCCATCATATCCATCAAACTTAACTACTATTTTTTCATTCGAATCGTAATTGATAACATATATATCTGCCTCTGTCGCACATTCGCCTTCAATTTTATAATCTTTGACAATTATGACCAGCTCTGATAATATTCCTTCATATTTATCTTGATATTCATATACACTCTCATTATATTTAATCAATTTATATATTCCACAGACACCACTAGTTGTAGTTTCTGTCATCACATTTCCTCCACCTTGCTCATATTGTTCCTTATCAACATAAAAGGTACTATTTATAGAACTAATCAACACCAAACATACTACCGCTACACTCACAAATGCGAATGCAAATGTTATAATCTTTGCACTTCTATTTACTTTTTTTTCACTATCTATAACATATCTATCATCCAGTTCACTTATGCTTTCAAATATTTTCTCGCTATTCAACATAATAATTCTCCTTCCACAAATAATCTTTTAACTGTGCTCGTATTCTACTTAGAATAACCATAACATTGTTCTTTGACACGCCATACATAATAGATATTTTCTCGATGGAATTAACAAAAAAATATCTTCTTACAAATATATTTCGATATTTGAGTGGCAAATCTTCTATAAATCTGTTAATAAGGTGTTGTAATTCATTCTCAATAATCGTCTCTTCAACATTATTATCTTTATCTGGCAGACATTCTTCTAATTCCTCCAAAACTAATGACAACTCGCTGCCGCCTCTCTTTTTTGCGTTTTCTTTTTTATATTTATCAAAGGATAGGTTTCTTGTTATTTTTCCTATAAATGCTCGGAAACAATTAGGAATTTGAGGTGGAATTGCTTTCCAAACCTTCATCCATGTATCATTAACACACTCCTCTGAATCTTCTTGATTGTTTAATATTGAATAAGCTATAGAATAGCAATATTTCTCATACTTATTCATCGTGACTGTTATTGCACTTTCATTTCTGCTTAAATACAAATTAATTATTTCTTTATCTTCCATATGCATATTTCTCACTGTTATGAAGTAACCTTTGTCAAGAGTAAATTCACAAAAATCACCACAAACTTTTCCTTTCATTAAATTTTAACACTGGGTACAGAGGTAATTAGTTATTTTGCAGATGTAATCTGACAGAGTCAGCTTCTTCTGCTTGATTACCCTTAGGAATATTCAGATGATTCTGTCATCATACTTATTATTCGTTCAAATAATATTTTACAGGTAAATCCACGAATCTACAATTGTGAGGTCACTTCATATTGTCTCCTATTCTTATAGACGACATTTTTTAACAAACCTTACAAAATTTTCATTTTTTTATTTTAATTTACTAATATAACTTAATTCCAATATAGTGCAATTCGTAAATTTTCAATTTATGAAAACAAGAGGTTTCAATGGGAGACGGTATGAAACCGAAAGAAATACTAGACAGTAAAGGCACGAATGTCCGATTTGACATTGCACTTAGACTGGCAAATGAATTAGAAATTGACGTAAAAGAGATATGCTCTGCCAGTCCCTTTTCCGGTGCAATCACAGAAGAAGAAATATATCCTACACTATCCAATAGATTGAACGGTGCTATTGACGGAAATTGGGTAAAAACGTATCTAAAGAATTCCATGTATCCGCTTATGTATCTTTTCGAAAAAACAGTATGCCGGATATGGATAATTTGCTGACTTCCTTTTACCAATTGGATGATGAAGCCAGAAAAGAAGTGTTGGAAACGATACAATTCAAGCTGCAGTATCACAGAGATCCATAACGTGCAGAACAGATAAAGATGAAATTTTAATTCCATAAATTTATGGGTATTATGGGAGAGATATTGATATTATCGTCTTGTTCCATTCTTATCAAAATTCTTTCTTAATGCTATTTCTGTTGGGAGAATAGCTCCAATTAAAGGAATAAGTTGAACACCATTGATAATTCCTCCTATACTCCCAACACAATCTTTATTTTCCCCAATTACTGAAAGCATGAATATTACTGTTATCGGCAACATAACCATTCCACAGACATACCAAACTTTACCACAATATTTATGAGCAAATTCCCATGTGTCTTTGTTCTTCATAGACATCGAAGTCCGATATCCAAATACTGAATTTATTTCCTTTGGAGCCTTTTTCATAAAATATCTTCCAAAACCAATCATCGTAAATGGAAGAAGCAAATCCATAATCAACATAAAAATCCAAAACTCCATTGTAAATCTCCTTTACTATAACTTCCGCTTTGTATTTCCGTTTTTATTCTTTTTTGTGAAATTCTTTCAAATTTAATTCACGTTTCAATTCTTCCTTTGACGGCAGATAGGTGAAATATTTCGATGCAAATATCTGGTGATTATCTTCAGGAAGCGTATATTTTACAATAGAATCTCCCTTATCTGCACAAAGTACAATCCCAATAGGCTGCGTGTCTCCTTCATTCATCATTTATACGCATCAAGACACGATAATGTGACCAGCTCAATTCAGGACACAGTGTGTCTCGAATTGGAAAAGTGCAATAAAACTGCCTCATCTTACGAAGATT
>ENA-OPCB01000432-OPCB01000432.1-human-gut-metagenome-genome-assembly--contig:-NODE-432-length-27673-cov-3.934318_pt1 | contig 27673 bp, 19 predicted proteins | sample MGYA00241561_ERZ501473 | MGnify/ENA primary metagenome ERZ501473 (study PRJEB25962, sample SAMEA2042519) | human gut metagenome | biome: human gut; feature: human-associated habitat; material: faeces... | reverse complement strand
AGGACTACACCGGCGACAGGGTATGTTCCAAGCAGCTTTATGAGGAAGCGCTGGGAAACTGCAATCCCCCGGCAGAGTGGGAAACACGGGCAATCTGCGAGATTATGAATACCGGCATTGCAAACGGCAGCATACAGGGCTGGACAGCCTACAAAAGCCCTAAGAGATATAAGAAGTACGGTTCACAAAAAGGCTGGGAGCGTGTCAACCAGCCCCCAGCAGACAAGGATGGTTTTCGGGAAATCACAGAGGAAGAAGCCCGGCAGATGGAGCTTCCATTCTGAAAAAGCCCCCGGTTGACAGTTTGGTTGACGTTTCAGTTGACAGGAAAAAGTCTGATATTTCAGGCACTTCTCCTCTTTGTCAACCATGTCAACCAAGAAATCAAAGAAAAAGTAAAATAGAATAATAGAGCGCCTGAGGATTGTTTTCAAAGTCTTTTGTGCCGGTTGACACGGTTTGGTTGACATTGGAGCAGTCTACGCCACACATAGCCTGACATTGCCTTGTCGGGCATATTTCATTTATGGAGGTAAATGCCTATGGTAAAAGCCAAGAGCGAAAATAACACCAACAACAGCGGCACTATGCTTACCGCTGCGGACGGCACCCAGTATTTTGTCATGGGGAAAATTCGTATCAAGGTATCGGAGCATTTTGCAGAGAACGGGAAGCCGCTGAACAGCCTGCTGGAAGATGTAATCCAGCACGCCGCCGCTGCTTCCTGAAAAAAGATAGATTTGTGACTGTCAATCATCCCACGCTTATGATATACTTGTACCAGCGAGTATTGTATAAGCGTGGGTTGTTTCTTTTAGAAGGAGGATTTTTAACCGTGAAACAACCATACAATACAACGATTTATAACACCGCACTTTATTTGAGATTGAGCCGTGACGATGAGCTGCAAGGCGAAAGCGGCAGCATCCAGACACAGCGCATGATGCTTCGGCAGTACGCCGCCGAGCATGGATTGACCGTAGTAGACGAGTATATTGACGATGGATGGAGCGGCACGAACTTCGACAGGCCGAGCTTCCAGAGGATGATCGACGACATCGAGGACGGGAAAATCAACTGCGTTGTGACAAAGGACTTATCCCGCTTAGGCAGAAACTACATTCTGACCGGCCAATACACAGAAATCTACTTCCCAAGCAAAGGCGTCCGCTACATTGCGATCAACGACAATGTGGACACCCTCAACGGAGAAAGCGAGCTTGCCCCATTCCTGAATATCCTGAACGAGATGCACGCCCGCCAGACCAGCAAAAAGGTCAAGGCCGCCATGCGGACACGGTTTGCAAACGGCGCACACTACGGAGCCTACGCCCCGCTGGGTTATATCAAAGACCCGGATAAGACCGGGCATCTTCTGGTTGACACGGAAACAAGGTGGATTATCGAAAAGATCTTTGACCTTGCCGTTCATGGCAGAGGGGCGGCCAGCATCACACGGATTTTGGTGGAAGCAAAAGTACCCACCCCCGGATGGCTGAACTTCCAGAGGTACGGCACTTTCGCCAATATCTATGCCGGAGCGCCGGAGGAAAAAGCCTATGCGTGGACGATAGCGCAGGTCAAAAGCATCTTGAAAGAGGAAACCTACATCGGTCACAGCGTACACAATAAGCAGAGCAACATTTCATTCAAGAACAAGAAAAAGGTACGCAAGCCGAAAGAGGAATGGTATCGTGTGGAGAATACCCACGAAGCGATTATCTCCGAAGATGTGTTCCGACAGGTGCAGGAGCAGATTGCCAGCAGACGCAGACGGCAAAAGGACGGCACAACGCAGATTTTTTCAGGGCTGGTAAAGTGTGCGGACTGCGGCTGGTCGCTGGCATACGGCGAGAATAAGCAGAACAAAACCCCGTATGGCTACTATCATTGCAGCAAGAACGGACAGGGACTGCGCCAATGCTCCATGCACTACATCCGCTATGATGTGCTTTACGCCTATGTCCTCTCCCGCCTGCAATACTGGTCACAGCAGGCCCAGCAGGACGAGGACAAACTTCTGAAAAGGCTGCTCAACGCCAGCGATAAGGAACGCAGCTCTGCGAGGGAGAAACAGGCATCCGAACTGAAAAAAGCCGAGAAGCGAAAAGCAGAGGTTGACGGGCTGTTTGCCAAGATGTACGAGGACTGGGCTGCCGGACGCATTACAGAGTACAACTTCAATATGTTGTCCGAGAAGTATCAGGGCGAACAAAAGGAGCTGGACGAGAAAATCCAGCAGCTTCACGAAGCGATGGAAGCCGTTGCGCAGACCGCCGTTGACGCTGAAAAGTGGGTAGGGCTGATGAGGCAGTATGTCAACCCTACGGAGCTGACCGCCGAACTGCTGAATACGCTGATTGAAAAAATCTTTGTGCATGAAGCGGTTAAGGGCGAGGACGGCAGCCGGGAGCAGGAAGTAGAGATTTTCTATCGCTTTATAGGCAAAATCGACTGACACATCTTTTTTTACCCAACAATATCTTTAACTAAGGGAAAATGGGATTTCGGTTCCGGATGCGGTGATGCTGGATCGGATGGCGGAGCTGTTTGAGGTGCCGGTGAGTGTGCTGCTGGGCGGCGGGCTGGAAGTAGAGGAGGAGCAGCCTTCGGAACTGAATGAGATTGCACAGCAGCTTGCGGTCTTAAATGATCAGCTGGTGCAGCAGGCAGTGCGGAGACGGAAAGTGATCCGGTATGCGTTTGTTGGTGTGTTTGCGGCGATCTTTGTTCTGATTGGAGCGGCGATCGGACTTCGGGTGTACACGGAATCACAGCTGCGGGATGAAGCGTCGCTTCGCACGGTTCGTTATGAATGCACGCTCGACGGGGAATCATATGTATATGAAGCTTCCTATAACAGTCAGTATCAGATCCTGTACGAGGGCGGCGATGCCTGGATTTCGAACCATGTGCGGCCGGAGCAGTACGAGGATGTGAATGTGCTGTCGGCGCAGATGCAGGATTACTTCGAAGAAAAAGGCGGAACATGCACGATCATTGACGAAAATCCGTAAAAGTTTTGTATTATTGTATTTTTTTATGGTTTTGGGTATTTTATCTGCCCGGTAATTCCTCTCTTCTGATATAATGGTAACAATGCATTATACTTAGAGGGAGGAATTTTTTTATGTCACAGACACAAACCCGGCGGAGTTCTCAGGTCAATCTGCTTCACGGCCCGATCCTGAAATCTCTGCTGCTTTTTGCCCTGCCGATCATGGCGTCCCGCGTGTTTCAGCAGATTTACAACACGATGGATACCCTGATCGTCGGCTATACACTCGGCGACTCATCGATTGCGGCGATGGGTGCCTGCTCATCCATCTATGAGATGATGACCGGATTTACGTTCGGCGTCGGAAACGGTCTTGCGATCGTCACGGCGCGCTGCTTTGGACGGCAGGAGACGGACCGGATGAAAAAATCGGTCGCATCCTGTATCGTCATCGGCGTTGCCGTGACACTGGTAGTTACCATTCTGGCGACGATCTTCATGCATCCGCTGCTGCGCCTGCTGAAAACACCGGCGGAGATTCTTGAGGAATCCTACAGCTATATTTCGATTCTCTCGATTTTCCTGTTCGTCATGTTCGCCTACAACCTGTGCTCCGGCCTGCTGCGGGCGATCGGCAACAGCTTCATGCCGCTTGTGTTCCTGATCTTTTCATCGCTGGTGAACATCGTGCTCGATCTGCTGTTTATCCGCACCTTCGGCATGGGTGTCCGGGGTGCCGCGATTGCAACCGTCATTGCACAGGGCATTTCCGTTGTGCTCTGCCTGATTTATATTGTTACGAAAGCGAAAATCCTGCTTCCGGAAAAACGCCACTTCGCGCTGGACCGCGGACTGTACGCAGATCTGCTGGCGCAGGGATTTTCAATGGGATTCATGAGCAGTATCATTTATGTCGGTTCGATCGTTCTGCAGCCGGGCATCAACAGCCTCGGATATGAAACTATCGCCGGACATACCGCTGCGAGAAAGCTGTTTTCGTTCTCCATGATGCCGCTTTCCTCCATGGCGCAGGCCGTCAACACTTACGTTGCACAGAACCGCGGCGCAGACAACTGGGAGCGCGTGCGGAAAGGCATCCGTTACGCTTACATTTTCTGCTTCAGCGTAACCGCGTGCCTGATTGTAATCGTCACCCCGCTTGCACCAACCATGGTACACCTGATCTCTGGTTCATCCGACCCGACCGTCCTCGGAAACGGAGCCCGCTACCTCCGCGTAGCCATCCCGTTTTTCTTCGCCCTTGGTCTTGTCAACTGCAGCCGTCTGGCACTGCAGGCACTCGGAGAGAAAATTCTGCCGTTGCTGTCGAGCTTTATTGAGCTGTTTGGAAAGATTATCTTTGCCATGGTATTCATTCCACGCTACCACTACAGCGCCGTAATCTGGTGCGAACCGATCATCTGGTGCTTCATGGCTGCGGAGCTTGTGATTTCACTGTATCGAAATCCTTATATGAGAAAAGGGAAGACAGGAAACTGATTTTTAAATGAAAAAATTACCGGCCAATGCACGGAAAAATCTGTGTGTTGACCGGTAATTATATATCACATTATATTATTCATAGCAGGCACTGAATGCAGGTCTCATTTCTTCATTTTAAAACACCACCCTTATAATGTTTATTATTATATACGTATAAAACTAAAATATCAATTTTAGAAAGCATTATAAAACGACGGCATAATAAAAATTTGTGGGATTATGGTGTATACTTGAGTTTCGAATCATGGAAAATATAAAGTCAGCATATTTTTATAAAGATCTTTTTAGTCAGGTGATGCAATGAACATTCTATGGAGTTCCATGCTGCTTCTCGGAATCGCATATGGCGCGCTGCAGGGACGGATGCCGGAGGTGACGGATGGGGTGATTCAGGCTTCGAGGGAGGCGGTGGTGCTGGCGGTTTCGCTGGTTGGGGTGACGGGGTTCTGGGCAGGGCTGATGGAGATTGCGAAGAAGGCGGGAGTGATTGACGGGCTGGTGAAACGAATGGGGCCGGTGATGCGGTTTCTGTTTCCGGAAGTGCCGGAAGACCATCCTGCGATGCGGGCGGCGGGGATGAATATGATCTGTAATGTGTTTGGACTCGGCGCGGCTGCGACGCCGCCGGGGCTTGCGGCGATGGAGCGGTTTGAGGAGCTGGAGGAAGAGCGGCGGAAAATGAGAAACCCGGCCGCAGTTCCAGAAGGAACCGCAAACCGGGAAATGTGTACGTTTTTGATTTTAAATATTTCTTCTCTGCAGCTCATCCCCGTCAACATCATTGCGTACCGCAGTCAGTACGGCAGCGTCCACCCAACAGCAATTGTCGGACCGGCGCTTGCTGCGACGGCTGCGAGTACGATTGCGGCGGTGGTGTTTTGCAAAGTGATGGAAAGAATGGGGCGATGATTATTCAGATTACTCAGCCCAGGTGCCGTTTACAAAGACATCGGTCTCGCTTCCGTCTTCGTGAATACCCACGATATGCAGGTCATCCGATCCAACCATAAAGTCAACGTGGATCAGGGAATCGTTGATACCTTTTGCGAGGATTTCTTCATCACTCATATCCATAAATCCGTCCAGCACCTCGGAAAAGCCGGCGCCGGCGGCAACGTGGCAGCATGCGTTCTCGTCGAACAGAGTGTTAAAGAACATCAGACCGGACTGGTTGATCGGGGACTCCTTCGGAACGAGTGCAACCTCGCCGAGCATCGCGGCGCCCTCATCCATCGCGAACATTTTCTTCAGAACCTCTTCGCCCTGTTCTGCGTGGCAGTCGACAACCTTTCCGTCCTTAAAATCAACGGTAAAGTTGTTGATAACCTGGCCGGACCAGCTTAACGGTTTGGTGGAAACGAGGCGGCCTTCACATTTGCCGCGCATCGGGCTGGTGAAAACTTCTTCGGTCGGCATATTCGGGACATAGAAGGTATTGTTCATATGGTTGATATCACCAGCGCCGCTCCACTTTGCGTCCGGAATCAGTTCAACTGTGAAATCGGTGCCGTTTTTGCTGGTATAATGCAGTTTGCGGAACGCCTGTTCATTCAGCCAGTTGGCTTTTTGGGTCATGCGGTCACAGTGTGCCTGCCAGATTTTTTCAACATCTTCGCCTTCTTTTAAATACAGGCAATCAAAAATAGCATTCCACAGCTTCTCAACCGCAATATCCTCCGGCTCGCCCGGGAATACTTTTCTGGCCCATGCCGGTGACGGAGCGGCAACGATCAGCCACTGATGTTTTCCGTCGAGCTGATCGCGGTATTTTTTCGTTACTTTCCCGCGCATCTGACGGACGGTAGAGAGCAGATCGGCAGAGATGCCGGCAAGCTCATCCGGATCGGAGGAGTCAATGAAAATGCGGACCGGAAGATCTACGGTCATCTGTTTGAGGCGCTCCTCCTCCCAATTCTGAACCGTACCGAGTGTTTCGGCTGTGGCGTACTGATAACTCAGCTTGTTAATCGGACCACACTCCCAGATCAGCTCAACATAGCTTGCACCGGCTTTGTAACACTCTTCCGTGACCATGGTAGCAAGCAGAACCTGATCCACACCGGCCTGCAGACGGACACGCTGTCCTTTCTGTACATTTGCGCCGATTTTTACGATCAGCTTTGCGTATTCTCTTAATTTTGCTTCATTCATGATAAAAAACTCCCTTTTTGTAAAGTTTAAAACTGGAATGGATCGTTAAACGATCCATAGTACGAAACCGGCTCGCCTGCAGTCAGCAGATGGTGTACGTCGCCAACAGTCTGGCAGCGGAAGTACACTTCGCCCGGTTTGCGTTCCTCACTTCCGACGATTGTGACAGAAGTCGGCGCCAGAAACATACCCTGCCAGAGCTGGGTTGGTGTCATATTCAGCAAGTGGGACAGTGCCACGCAGGTAACGCCGAGATGACAGAAGCAGACGATGACAGCCTCGCGGTTCGTCTCATCAGAGGCATGATAGCGATAGCCGTCCCGTACATAGCCGTAGTGTGCAAGCAGCGTATCGAGTCCGTCGGTCACAAAACGGTAATTTTCGTCCATATTTCCGGTTTGCATGATCGGATTTTTCGTCCAGAGATGATTGTCATAGAGATCCCGGTTTGCGTCGAGTACATCCGGCAGAAAATCCCACGGAATCCGGCGCTTCCCGGTTTCCGGGTCAATGACAGGCGCATCAAATTCGCGCAGCCATGGAAGAATTTTGGCTTCGCGATCCGCGTTTTTCAGTGTGAAAGAAGCCGTATCCTTCGCACGTCCGAGCGGCGAGCAGTAAAAATCGGTGACGTTCCATTTCGCCGTTCGCTTCGAAAGCAGCTCAGCCTCACGCCAGCCCTTTTCAGTCAGCGAATCAATCTCATAATTCGGTTCGCCGTGGCGGATAAAGATAATTTTCATAAGAATTCCTTTCTTCGTATGCCACAAATCGTTTGGTTTATGCATCGAAAAGTCAATTTCAGTTCCGAAAAATCTGCGGCAGAGCACAGAACATTCAGAATTGATGTCACTTAGCTTAGTGTATCATAAATTGTCAAACTTGTGTGAGTTTCTGTGGAAAAAGATGCGGCAAATTGGAAGAGGCGTTCGCACGTCTGGTAGGCGGCCTGGGAGGAGTGGTTAAGATTTGAGAGGAGAGTGACAGAGGATGATGCGTTCTGGAAATATTTTTGAACGGGAAGGCAGCAGAGGGCATGGCTGCGATGGAGATGGCACAGAGATTACAGGAGGTGGTGATTATTCTGGTTGGGATAAGATGTATGATCAGGGCAGTATTGAAATAAAGGGGAGATGCCATTTATAAAAAAACAGTAAATTCGTCCACTTAGGACTAGCCGCCGCGGCTGTAGATTGATACAATAAAAGAAATAGGAAATATCGATTTTTTGCATAGGAGGAACACGGCGGCATGGCGGGATATGTGAGTCTTCAGGATGTAACAAAGACCTATCAAATGGGTGAGATTACCATCAAGGCTGCGGATGGGATCAGCTTTGATGTGGAAAAGGGTGAGTTTGTGATTGTTGTTGGACCGAGCGGTGCGGGTAAGACGACGGTGCTGAATATTTTAGGCGGAATGGACACAGCGACTTCAGGAAAGGTGTTGGTGGACGGGGCGGAGATCAGTAAGTACCGCGGCAAGAAGCTGATCCAGTACCGGCGGGAGGATATTGGATTTGTCTTTCAGTTTTATAATCTGATGCAGAACCTGACGGCGCTCGAGAATGTGGAGCTGGCGATGCAGATTTGTAAGCATCCGCTGGATGCGTCGGAGGTGCTTGCGGAGGTTGGGCTGGAAGAGAGAATGAATAACTTCCCGGCGCAGCTTTCGGGCGGAGAGCAGCAGCGTGTGGCGATTGCGCGTGCGCTGGCGAAGAATCCGAAACTGCTGCTCTGCGATGAGCCGACCGGCGCGCTCGATTATGTGACGGGAAAAGCGATCTTAAAGCTGCTGCAGGATACCTGCCGGGAGAAGGGGATGACGGTCATTGTCATCACTCACAACTCGGCGCTGACACCGATGGCGGACCGCGTGATTAAAATCCGAAACGGAAAAGTGGCGGGCATGAAAACAAATGAGAACCCGACGCCGGTGGAAGAGATAGAATGGTAGGTGGACGATGAGAGCATTTCGAAAAGACTTTATCCGGGAAATCACAAAGAACAAGGGGCGGTTTCTGTCAGTCTTTTTCATCGTGCTTCTTGGCGCGGCGTTTTTCTCGGGCATTCGGTCGGCGGAAGGAGATATGAAGGTTTCGGCGGACCGGTATTATGATGAAGTAAATTATATGGATTTGAAAGTTCTTGGAACGCTGGGGCTGACAGACGATGATCTGGCGGATATCGCGAAGACGGATGGCGTGAAAGCGGTCTACGGCGGAAAAACGGTGGAAGTGCTGCATGACATCGGCGAGAGCGAGCAGGTTGTGAAGCTGATTGCGCTGACGGACGGTGTGAATGAGCCGCGCGTGGTCGAGGGACGGATGCCGGAGAAAGAGGATGAAATTCTTGTTGATACGCAGTTTCTGAAAAGTTCCGGCTGTGAGATCGGAGATCAGGTAACGTTCACTTCCGGAACGGAGGATCCGCTCTCAGATTCGCTGACCGGGGACACGTTTACGATTGTTGGTTCGGCGACACTCCCTTATTATATGGATCTGAACCGGGGAACGGGCTCGATTGGAAACGGAAGCATCAACAGTTTTGCACTGCTGCTTCCGGAGACATTTACCTCGGATCTCTATACAGAGATTTACGTCCAGGCGGACGGCGCACAGGAAGAGGCGAGCTACAGCGATGCGTATGATGAGACGGTGAAGGCTGTACAGACGAAGATTGAAGCGCTCGAGGATGCGGCGTGCGACCGGCGGTATACGGCAGTCAAAACCGAAGGACAGGAAAAGATTGATGATGCAAAACAGCAGGTCGCTGATGCAGAGCAGAAATTAGCGGACGCAAAAACAGAGCTGGATGACGGTGCACAGCAGCTTGCCGACGCGAAAGTGACGATTGCGGACAAAGAGCAGGAACTTCTCGACGGCGAACAGACGTTAAAGGACAAAGAACAGGAGCTTCTTGACGGAAAGCAGACGATTGCTGAGAAAGAACAGGAACTCCTTGACGGAAAACAGACCATTGCAGACAAAGAGCAGGAACTTCTCAGTGCGAAAGCAACCATCGCCGATAAAGAGCAGGAACTGGCATCCGGCAAGGCAACGCTGAAAGATAAAGAGGCGGAACTTGCGAGCGGAAAAGCGACGCTGGAAGCAAAGGCGGCAGAGCTGGAAAGCGGAAAAGCGGAGCTGAATCAGAAAGCCGATGAACTTGCAAGTGGAAAAACCACACTTGAGGCAAAAGCGAAAGAACTTTCCGACGGAAAAGCACAGCTTGCAGAGAAAGAAACAGAACTGGCATCCGGCAAAAAAGAGTTAGAGGAAAAAATGACGCAGCTTTCGGCGGCAAAAACCGAACTGACTCGGAAGCAGACGGAGCTGAATACTGCAAAAGAGCAGCTTTCCGAAAAAGAAACGGAATTGAATATTGCAAAGGAGCAGCTTTCCGCTGCACGCGAGGAACTGGACAACAAGAAAGCAGAAACCGCTGCAGGACGCACACAGTATGAAGCGCAGAAGGCAGCGTATGAAGAACAGAAGAGTCAGTATGAGACAGCCAAGGATCAGTTAGCCCAGATTTCCAGGCAGCTTCCGGTGGTGGAGGCTGCGCAGACAGAAGTGACTGGTCAGATCGAGGTGATTGAGGCTCAGCTTGACGGACTGACAGAGGAAGATGAAGCATATGTATCCCTGTTGGAACAGAAAACTGCGCTGGAAGCAAAGCAGACAGAGTTAGCACAGCAGCTTTTCACGATGCAGGAGCAGAAAACATTTCTGGAACAAAACATCGCAGCGTTTGAAGCAGCAAGCGCTGATGCGGAAGCCCGGCTTGCTGCTGCAGAAGCTCAGATTACCGACGCAGAAAGTCAGCTTGCCGCTGCAGATGCACAATTAACAGAAAAAGAGCAGGAATGCGCCGCAGGCGAGGCACAGATTGCTTCTGCAAAAGAAGAACTGGAAAGCGGCGAAGCTCAGATTACAGAGGCTCTTGCCCAGCTTCAGGATGGAGAAGCACAGGCAGAAGCTTATCAGAAACAGATTGAGAATGGCGAAGCCCAGCTTGCATCCGCCAAAGCAGCGATTGCCGACGGAGAAGCTCAGATTGAGACGAACCGCAGTAAATTAAAAGACGGAGAAACTCAGCTTGCGGCTGCCAGAGCCCAGCTTGCTGATGGGGAACAGCAGATTGCATCGTACCGACAGACGATTCAGTCGGGTGAGGCCCAGCTTGCCGCTGCAAAGCAGACAATTTCCAGTGGAGAAAGTCAGCTCGCCGAAGCGAAACAGACGATCGCCGACGGCGAAACCCAGTTAGCCGAAGCCAAGCAGACGATCGCCGATGGAGAAACTCAGCTCGCCGAAGCCAAGCAGACGATTGCCGACGGAGAAACCCAGCTTGCCGACGCGAAACAGGAAATCGCCGACGGAAAAATCTCCCTTGCGGATGTGAAACAGGAAATTGCCGATAAAGAAAAGGAACTTGAGGACAGCAAAGCCGAATATGAAAAAGCAAAAGCCGACGCCGAACCAGAAATCGCGGATGCGAAGCAGGAAATTGCGGACGGTGAGAAAACACTCGCAGACCTGAAAAAACCAACGTGGTACGTCTGGGGACGGAATAAGGTAACGTCAACTGAGAGCTTCGGTCAGGATGCCGGCCGTATCTCGAATATCGGAAAATTCTTCCCGGTTATCTTCTTCCTCGTGGCTGCTCTCGTCAGCCTGACGACGATGACACGAATGATCGAGGAACAGCGTCAGCAGATCGGAACGTTAAAAGCCCTCGGCTATTCCGACGGCGTGATCGCCTTTAAATATTTCGCATACGCGATGCTCTCCGCCGTATCCGGCGCTCTCGCGGGCGTGGTGGTTGGAGAAAAAATCCTGCCCTGGGTTATTATGAATGCCTACGGCATGCTGTATACCGGACTTCCGTATTACATGACCCCGCTGAACTGGGAGCAGGGAGGCCTTGCGATTCTGGCGAGTGCAGCCTGCACCGGCGTGGCGACGATCGCGGCATGCTACAAAGAACTCGCCGCAGGTCCGGCAGAGCTGATGCGGCCGGAAGCACCGAAAAACGGCAAACGGATTTTCCTAGAACGCATCGGCGTACTCTGGAAACATCTGAACTTTACGCAGAAATCAACCGTGCGGAATCTGGTGCGGTATAAAAAACGATTCTTCATGACCGTTATCGGAATCGGCGGATGCATGGGTCTGATCCTCGTCGGTTTCGGCCTTCAGGATTCCATCACCGCGATTGCGAAAAACCAGTTCGTCAGCCTCTTCACCTATCAGGCGAATGCTGTGCTGAATTCAGATGTGGATGAATCCGAAAAAGAAGCATTGCAGACCGATCTGGAAAACTACAGCGGCATCGATGAGCTGCTGGAAATGTACTGCCAGAACATCGAACTGCAGACCGACAAAAAGACCGTGGATGCAGTGCTTGAAGTGCCGAAAGAACTGACGAATTTCAATGACTTCTATGCCTTCCGAGACCGGAAAAGCGGAGAAGTTTACGAATTCCCGACCGACGGCGGCGCAGCCATCAGCGAAAAGACAGCAACGATGCTCGGCGTAAAAGCAGGCGACACGGTTCAGCTGAAAAAAGGCGACGATATTGTGGACGTAAAGATTTCGATCATCGTCGAAAACTACGTGCGCCATTACCTGTATCTGGCCCCGGATCTCTACGAGGAGCTGTTCGGCGGAGCGCCGGACTACAACCAGCTTCTGATGAAATACCAGGACACGTCGAGCAATTATGAGACAGCACTCGGAGAAAAAATCATGACGTACGACGGTGTAGCGGCAATCTCGTTCACATCCGACCTGATTGATCAGATTGACAACATGCTTCGTTCCCTCGACATCGTCATCGTGGTGCTGATCGTATCGGCGGGCCTGCTGGCGTTTGTGGTGCTGTACAACCTGAACAACATTAACATCACCGAACGACAGAGAGAGCTGGCAACGCTGAAAGTGCTCGGCTTCTTCGACGGCGAGGTGGCATCGTACGTGTACCGGGAAAACATGGTGCTGACACTGTTCGGCGTTATCGCGGGCATGGGAATTGGAACGTTTTTACATCATTGCGTAATTCAGACCGTCGAGGTCGATATGATGATGTTCGGACGAAACGTGTTCCCGCGGAGCTACGGCTGGAGCGCCCTGATTACCCTGGCGTTTGCCCTGTTCGTCAACTTTATGATGTTCTACCGGTTAAGAAAAATTGATATGATTGAATCGCTGAAAAGCGTGGAGTAAACAACAGAAAAAGGCCGTCCGCGGTGATGCAGAGAATCTGCAGAAACCGTGGGCGGTTTTTTTATTTTGAAGTGAAATATGAGCCGGAATGCTTGTTTTTTCAGACATTTCGTTGTATAAAAAAGATAAGGGTTTTTATCAGAACAGAATCAAAAAACAAAGAGTAAAGGGGATTTTTACAAATGGGAACAACAGAAACGAAAAAAATGAGAGTCGGCGTTGTCGGCTGCGGAGCGATCAGTGATATTTATCTGACGAACATGATTCATAACTTTGAGAATCTTGAGGTAGCAGCATGCTGCGCAGGCCATCTTGAACATGCGAAAAAGAAAGCAGAGCAGTATGGCATCAAGGGCTGTACCTACGAGGAAATTCTGGCAGACCCGTCGATTGAAATGGTAGTCATTCTGACACCGGCACCGACCCACGAGGGGCTGATCCGTCAGGCACTGGAAGCCGGAAAACACGTTTACACTGAAAAAACAATGACCCTCGCACCGGAAACGGCAGCGAAACTGATCGAGCTGGCAGAGGAGAAACATCTCTATCTCGGTTCCGCACCGGACACCTTCCTTGGATCGGCACTGCAGACCGCAAGAAAAGCGATCGACGACGGGCTGATCGGCGAGGTGACATCTTTCGAAGCATGCGCAAACCGCGATCTTGATTTGCTGGCGAGCATCTTCCGTTTTCTGCGGATGCCGGGAGGCGGTATCTGCTACGATTTCGGTGTTTATTATCTGACCGCCATCGTCAGCCTTTTCGGCCCGGTGGACCGTGTCGTTTCCTCCGTGCGCAACCTTGCGCCGAAGCGCGTCAATGTCGTCCCGGACAGCCCGGAATACGGCCAGGAATTTGACTACAGCAACGAGAGCCAGGCTTTCACGATTCTGGAAATGAAAAACGGCGTGACCGGCACATTCTGTGTCAATGGCGACAGCACCATCAACGATCAGGCGGTATTCACAATTTACGGCAAAAAAGGTATTTTAAAGCTGGTGGACCCGAACAATTTCGGCGGCGATATCGTCTACATTCCGGGCGTGAAGGACTGGACACAGCAGGCAGTTCCGGAAGTGCTGGATTATGGCTTTGCCTACAGCGAAAACAGCCGCGGCCTCGGTCCGTCCGAGATGGCAGAAGCAATTGCAGAGGGCAGACTAAACCGTGCGAATGCCAAAATGGCATATCACGTACTCGATACGATCGATCAGATTATGAAGAGTGCGGAAACGGGTGCATTTGAGAAGGTTCCATCCACCTGCGAAAGACCGGAGGCCATGCCGAATTCATAGCCTATTTCTGATAGGATTGCAGGTACATCTGACGGAAGTCGGTAGGGCTTACATTTTTTGATTTCAAAAAGACTCTGTTAAACGTAGAAATACTGTTAAAACCGGATTCGAGCGACACTTCGGTGATCGTGAGATCCGGTTTTTTTAACAGGTTTTCGGCGATATGGAGCCGTTCCCTGGTGACGAAATCCGTGAAGGAGAGGCCGGTGTATGCGCGGAACAGCTTGGAAAAATGGCATCGGGAGAATCCGGCGACCTTTGATGCTTCTTCCAGAGAAACTGGTTCGGTGCAGTGACTCGAGATCCAGGTACATGCAGCAATCATCTGGCGGTGTACCTGTGCGGAATGGCCTGTTTTTTGCGGTGCGGCAGTTTCGGTCGGCACGGAGAGATTTTCGCCGAGCAGAATAAAAAACTGATACAGCAGAACGCATCCGCGCAGCTCGGAAAAACTGATACCGGAGAGGGAGAGCCTGCGCAGCTCTGTCAGAAATCCGCGGAGTTTTTCGATTTCCGGGAAGTTGTTCTGATTCAGAAGACGGATCTGATAAAAAAGATAAGCAACAGACTGGAAATCCACGCGTTTTTCCAGAAAATCTGCATCGAGCTGAAGCATGATCAGGCGATGTTCTCTGTTGATTGTGGAAACAGCGTGCAGCTCGCCGGGCCAGATAAAAAGAAGATCACCGGGCTTCAGCGGAAAGGTTTCTCCATTTACTTCATAGATAATGCCGTCATCCTGTGCAAGCACAATTTCAATATAGTGATGCCAGTGCAGACCGAAATAGGCGGGGACATGCGAAATAGAGATATCGTAAACATAGCTGTTAGCAAAATGATTGTTTTCGAAAAAAGAAGTCGAATCGTTTTTCATGGCAAAAGAATCCTCCGTATCTGATAAACGGTATTATACAACAGAAGAGAGAAAAAATATAGAAAAAATCGAAACATCTGGGCAATGATCGGCAATATATAAGTAGTGTTTTACGAGGATCTGTATTATGGTTAAGATATGAAAATTGTGAAGAACGGCAGAAATCGGAAAAAGAGTGATGTGATTTTGGCGAAAATTCACAAAAAAACAATAAAAGTTTATGAAAGTGAAGAAGTGAGAGGTAAGCGAAAAATGCAGATTTATGTAGATGGAAATGCTGTGCGAAGCGGAAATGGGCAGAAGGAATATCCATTTCGGACGATTTCCGAGGCGGCAAAAATTGCAAGGCCCGGCGACGAGGTGCTTGTAGCGCCTGGCGTATATCGGGAATATGTAGATCCGGCGAATGCGGGATGTGAGGATGCAAGAATTGTGTACCGTTCTGTGGAACCGGGAAAAGCTGTGATTACCGGTGCGGAAATTGTGGATAACTGGGAGCATTTGGAAGGTGATGTGTGGACAGCGCGCGTTTCGAACGGATTGTTTGGGGATTACAATCCATATACGACACTGGTCAGCGGTGACTGGTTTATCGCATCCTACACGGCACACACCGGAGAAGTGTATCTGAATGGAAAATCCATGTATGAGGTGACAAGTCTGGATCAGGTGAAAAAGCCGGAGATCTATAAAAAATCCTGGGATCAGGCATTCACGGTTTACACCTGGTATGTGGGGCAGGACGAAGAAAAAAATGAGACCGTTTTCTATGTGAATTTTCAGGGAAAAAATCCGAACGAAGAAACCGTAGAAATCAATGTACGTGAGAATTGTTTTTATCCGTCGAAGGAGGGCATCGGTTACATCACTCTGGCCGGCTTTGTTGTAAAACAGGCGGCAACTCAGTGGGCTCCGCCGACGGCATATCAGGAAGGAATGGTCGGCCCGCACTGGTCAAAGGGATGGATCATCGAGGATTGTGAGATTTCAGATTCGAAGTGCTCGGGCATTTCACTTGGAAAATACAGACAGCCGAACAATGACAATAAATGGCTCAAATGGAAATTCAAAGATGGTACACAGACGGAGCGTGACTGTATCTGCCAGGCGCAGCGAGAGGGATGGACGAAGGAAAACATCGGAAGCCACATCATCCGCCGGTGCAACATCCACGACTGTGGACAGACGGGTATTGTAGGCCACTTAGGTGGTGTGTTCTCGATCATTGAGGACAATCATATTCACCATATCAACAACAAACAGAACCTTGCGGGTGCGGAGATCGGCGGCATCAAGATGCATGCGGCGATCGATGTGATCATTCGAAGAAACCATTTCCATCACTGTACGAGAGGCCTCTGGCTTGACTGGCAGGCACAGGGCACACGTGTTACGCAGAACCTGTTCCATGACAATACGCTGCCGAACGAGGAAAATGCAAATCCAGAAGGTATGGACGGTATCGGCGAGGATATCTTTATTGAAATTTCCCACGGACCGACACTGGTGGACAATAACGTACTGCTTTCGGACCGCGCGATGAAGCTGGCAACGCAGGGGGTTGCGGTAGTACATAACCTGATCGCGGGATCGTTTACTGCTGTCGGCCGAGGTGTCAACAATGGCTCCGACAAGCTGCCGTCGCCGCGCTACACACCGTACCATGTGCCGCATCGCACGGAGATCAACGGATTTATGACAGTTCTTCACGGTGACTGCCGGTTCTACAATAATATCTTCATCCAGAAGCCGGTTCGTGCGGGAATGGAAGAAATCCGTAAACTGACCGGAGATAATGAGTGGGATGACGGAAATCTGACAGCAGGAACCGCACCGTACAGCGGATATCCGACATTGGAGGAGTACGTGGCAAGATTTGAGGGCTATTGCGGAATGGGCTCCGGAAAGTCACCGGATCTGTATTACGAGAAGCTGCCGGTATGGCTTGGCGGCAACGTTTACTTCAATGGGGCGAAGCCGGCAGAGCAGGAACAGGACGCTGTAGTGGATACCGAGCATGAAATCACCATCGGTGTAAAAGAAGAGAACGGAAAATGGAAACTGGAGACCAATGTTTACGATTATCTGCCGCAGAATGCCTGTGCAGTGATCTCAACGGAGACGCTTGGCATGGCATTTGAGCCGGAACAGAAATATGAGAATCCGGATGGAACGCCGATCGTGTTCCGATATGACTACTTCGGAAACCGTCAGGGCATTCATCCGCTGCCGGGCCCGTTTGCATCAAAAGAGGCTGCGGAAGAAGCATTATCATAAAGAAATTCTATAGACCCGCAAAAAAATAGCGTAAAAAATTCAGAGCCGCAGAGAGTGAATGATTGCGTCACAGCCTTTTTTGCAGTGTTTTCAGGTTTTACTATAACAAAAAGGAGTATAGAGAAATGATTTACTATGTCAATAATTCCGCTCCGAAGAATGGAAACGGAACAAAAGAGATGCCGTTCAAGTTCATCAACGATGCGGCAAAAATTGCAAAGGCAGGAGATGAAGTTCTGGTTGCACCTGGTATCTACCACGAATATGTCGATCCGATCAACGGCGGAACCGAGGATGCGAGAATCGTCTATAAGAGTGAGAAGCCGCTCGGCGCAAAGATCACCGGTGCGGAAACGATGAATGACTGGGAGCATTACAAAGATAATGTGTGGGTATGCCGTGTAGACAACGGAGTTTTTGGCAATTATAACCCATACACGACAATGGTCGGCGGTGACTGGTATTTTGCACCGGTGGTACGCCATACCGGCGCAGTTTATCTGAATGACCGCCAGTTATACGAGGCAGAGACGCTCGAGGAGTGTATCAAAGGCGAGGTTTATGCGCCGTCCTGGGAGCCGGAGTGGTCGGTTTACAAATGGTATACCGAGCAGGACAAAGAGAAAAATCAGACGGTCATCTACGCAAACTTCCAGGGTAAAAACCCGACGGAGGAAAAAGTAGAAATCAACGTGCGCCGGAACTGCTTTATGCCGTCGAAAACAGGCGTAAATTACATTACGTTCAGTGGATTTGATGTCAGCAAGGCAGCAACGACATGGGCGCCGCCGGCTGCTTATCAGGACGGTATGATCGGTCCGCACTGGTCGAAGGGATGGATTATTGAGGACTGTGAGGTCAGCAACAGCAAGTGCTGCGGTATTTCGCTCGGAAAATATTACGATCCGGAGAACGACCATTACTTTACCAGAAAACACGTAAAAAGCCCGACCCAGATGGAGCGTGATGCTGTGTGCCGCGGCCAGTATCACGGCTGGACGAAGGAGAACATCGGAAGCCATATCATCCGCCGCTGCCACATCCATCATTGTGAGCAGACCGGTATTGTCGGACGGATGGGCGGTGTGTTCAGTATCATTGAGGACAACCACATTCACAACATCAACAATATGCAGCAGCTTGGCGGAGCCGAGATTTCCGGTATCAAGATGCATGCAGCGATCGATGTTGTGATGAGAAGAAATCACATTCATCATTGTACGATGGGCATCTGGTGCGACTGGGAGGCACAGGGAACACGCCTGACCCAGAACCTGCTGCACGACAACTGCCCGCCGGAGGGAACACCAAAGGCAGAGGGCGCAATGATGAGTCAGGATATTTTCATCGAGGTTGGCCATGGTCCGACACTGATCGATAACAATATTATGCTCTCACCGGTCAGCGTTCGTATGGCGACCGATGGTATTGCCTGCGTACACAATCTGATGCTTGGCTCATTAACTGCAGTTGGCGGCGGAACAGGAGACCGTTACACGCCGTATCACATCCGTCACCGTACCGAGGTTGCCGGATTCATGACATTCTTGCATGGCGATGACCGGTTCTACAACAACATCTTTATCCAGAATTACCCGGTTGAGGAAACAGAAACGGTTGAGGACATGGGCTTCAAGATGGAGGATAACCAGGAGGTCGGAACGCATGTGTTCGACGAGTATCCGACCTATGACGAGTGGATCAGCCACTTTGAGCTGGACAAACCGGCCGACATGAGCAAGCTGGAGCCGTATCACAACAAGTGCCATCTGCCGGTTTGGGTAAACGGAAACGCTTACTTTAACGGAGCAAAGGCGTGTGTGAATGAAAAAGAGAATCTTATGGATAACGAGAACCAGGTTAAGGTGGAACTTGTGGAAAAAGACGGCCACTATTCCATCAAGACGAACGTGTATGAGTTCCTGAAGGATTTCCGGACGGGAATTATCAACAGTGATATTTTAGGATACGCCTTCGAGCCGGAGCAGAGATTCGAAGATCCGGACGGAAGCACGATTATCTTCGATCAGGATTATCTCGGCGAGCACCGCGGCGTGGCAGCAATGCCGGGACCGTTTGCGGATGGAGCTGAGGCAGAGAAGATTCTGTGGTAGAAGAAATCAGAACTTACCGGTTGATACGAAAAAAACAGGGCGCTGTGCAGGAAATGGCACAGCGCCCTGTTTTGGTAAAAGGAAAGTCAGGATGCCTTTGCAGAATCTTTTGCCGTCGGCATTTTCGCGTATAAGATTTTCAGTATAATCGGTGTTGCAACACTCGAGAAGAGAATCAGCAGAATCACGGCACTGAAGAAATCGCCGGATAAAAAGCCTGCATTCAGACCCTTTTGCGCGACGATCAGACAGACTTCACCGCGGGTCATCATACCGACACCGATTTTCAGGCTGTCGCCCCAGGTAAAGCCGCATCCCTTTGACATCAGGCCACAGCCGATAATTTTTGCGACAAGGCCGACGATGACGAAACAGATGGCAAAGAGTACGAATTTCTCGTTCATGCCGCTGAGCGTTGTTTTGAGTCCGATACTTGCAAAGAAAATCGGTCCGAAAATCATATAGGAGCTGATATCCATTTTTTCTTCGATGTAATCGGAAGAATCGAGGGAACACAGGATAACGCCCGCAACGTATGCACCGGTAATATCGGCGATGCCGAAATATTTTTCGGAAATGTAGGACAGTCCGAAGCAGAGTGCAAGACCCAGAATCGGGAGACGGCGGGTGTGCGGAAATACGGAGTTCATGCGGTTGAACAGCTTAAAGCAGAGAAAACCGAGCACAATCGCAAGGGCAAAAAACAGAATGGTGGAGGCTGCTACTTTCAGCGGATTGGATGTCGGATCTTTAAAACCGATGACAACAGTCAGCACAATGATACCAATGACATCGTCGATGATGGCTGCATTTAAGATGGTTGTTCCAACCTCTGTTTTCAGCTTGCCGAGTTCTTTCAAGGCCTGTACGGTGATGCTGACCGATGTTGCAGTCAGAATAACACCGATAAAAACAGCGTGGTAAAATTCTTCCGTTCCGACAGCAGAGAAGCCATAAAAGCTCATGTATAAGATGGCTCCAAGAACGAGAGGAACAAAAACACCGGCACAGGCGATCAGCAGGGATTTCACTCCGGTGCGGAGCAGATCCTTCAGGCTGGTGCCAAGACCTGCGGAGAACATCAGCAAAATGACACCGATCTCAGCCATCTGTGCGAGAAAGTCAGACTGCTGAACAAGTCCCAGCACACTGGGTCCAAGGACAATACCGGCAATCAGCTCGCCCACAACCTGCGGAGCCTTGCATTTTCTGGCAAGAATACCAAACAATTTTGCGAATACGATAATGATTGCCAGGTCTTTTAAAATGACATACGTATCCATGAAAAAGATACCCCCTTTTATGAATTTTATGTATGTGTCGGCAGCTTGAAAGAGCAATGCCGGAGTTTGATACGCATACATTTTCAGTATAGCAAAAATTGAGAAAAAATACTATCGGCAAGAAAGAAAAAATAAAGTAAAACGGAAAAATGATGCAGACGTATGGAACCGTTCTTTTGTAAAACAAAACTGGAAAAGAGGATTGTTGGGGTCATTGTCAGATTAAGAGTAGTGAACGGTAATGGAAAAAGAGATATAGAAAAGAGCATATAGATATAGTATGATCAAAGCAGCAAATAAATTTTACATGGAGTTCAAAAAGCGGGATCAAAGAAAAAACGAAAGGGGAAATAAAAAATGAGAGTTGGGAACGTGAAAGAAATTGTATTTTCCAAAGATCCAAAACAGATGAACTGGCTGCGGGAGGATTTCCCATACGCCGAGGTAAAATGCCCACCGGAGTTTTCGGCTGAGGTGCAGAATGAAAAAGACGGAGATGTGCTGACAACGAAGATTGTGGTTTCTTACAACGGTGCGCATCCGTATTTTACAAATGCCGGAAGTATTGGGGTTTCATTTCCGTTGCAGGACCGCTACACGGACAGTGTGACCTGCCGGGATTACCGGTGCCATGCACATATTTTCTGCGGGGAAAATACCAGTTATATTATGGCACTCCGTATGGGCGGTGCGGCTCCGCATCTGGGAATGGTGCTCACAAAAGGCAGTCTTTCTGCTTACAGTATTGAGCGCGATCTGAAACTGCAGAGCAATGACAGAGGCTGCTTCTGGCTGCACCCGTCCGCACAGGAGTTTGCACCGGGAGACACGATGACACTGGAGTGGAAAGTATTTCCGCATCGGGGACGCGAAGATTTCCGGGAGAAATTAAGAGCATTTCCCCGGGTGATTCTGGTGGATGCTGAGCAGTATGTGATTTATCCGGGAGAGACGAGTAAGGTAACTATTGAGCCGACATTTCCAGCGGAAAAAGTGACGATAAACGGAGCATCGCTGGAAAAGACGGAAAATGGTGTTTATGAATATCTGTTTGAAAATGAAAAAACAGGGGAGTATGTACTTTCGATCTGTGCCGACGAGGTGAAAACCACCTGCCGTCTTCTCGTGCAGGAGCGGCCGGAAACACTGGCTGCAAAACGGTGTGCGTTTATTGTTGATCACCAGCAGTATCATGGAAAGATCAAAGAACTGCAGGGCGCATATCTGCCGTATGATAATGAAGAAAAAATTCTCGTCTGCACGCCGGAGAATGATTTCAATGCCGGAAGAGAGCGTACGGGAATGGGCGTGCTGATTGCACGGGCACTGCAGCAGAATCTTTTAAAAGACCGGGAAAAAGCGGAGCAGAGTCTTCGTGAGTATCATGCATTCTATCTTCGCGAGCTGGTAAATGCATTAACTGGACTTGTATGCAACTGCTCAGGAAAAGACAACAGCTATTTTCGGCTTTACAACTACCCATGGGCAGTGACATTCTTTCTTGAATGCTGGAAGCTGTGGGGAGAAAAAGAAGATCTGAAGACAGCAGTTCATATCACAGAGAAATTTTATGAACAGGATGGATTCCGTTTTTATCCGATTGAAATGCCGATTGTGATGCTCTGTCATGAGTTGGAAAAAGCAGGAGAACAGAAGGATCTGAAAACAGTAAAAGATCTGTTTCGATGTCATGCTGATCAACTGATTGAGATTGGAACGGCTTATCCGGCTTCGGAAGTAAATTACGAACAATCGATCGTACAGCCGGCGGCCGAAGTCATTCTTCAGGTTTACGAAGTGACCGGGGAAGAAAAATACCTGCGCGGAGCCGAGCAGCAGATCGCCGTCCTCGAACTCTTCGACGGCCAGCAGCCGGACTACCATCTGCATGAAACTGCAATCCGCCACTGGGACGGCTACTGGTTCGGAAAACGCAGAGTCTTCGGAGATACTTTCCCGCACTACTGGAGTGCAGAAAACGGTCGAACCTTCAAGCGCTACGCTCGCCTGACCGGAAACGAAGAATATAATATTCGCGGTGAGCATTCCCTGCGCGGCGTGCTGTCCATGTTCTTTGAGGATGGAACAGCGACCTGTGCGTATGTGTATCCGTATTCCGTCAACGGCCAGAAAACCGATTTTGCCGATCCGTATGCCAATGACCAGGATTGGGGATTGTGCATGAACCTGGAATAAAGAATGACCAGAACCTTCAAACGGAAATCATACAGAGTGATTCAGTTTGGAGGTTTTTTTGAATGCTGGATTTTTATCATATGACAATCATGCCGGTTTTATTCAATGATTGTACCGTTGCAAAACAATTTTACAAAGAACCAGTTCCGGGACCACAACCGGAACCTGTGGAGGGCTTTTTTGGTGGAACGAGTGATAATTCTTTTGACGAAGAAACACAGACAGGGATCACGGTAGGTTATAGTATTACAGATGATGAAGAGATGACACCTGAAATTGAGAAATATGTAAGAGAACTGGCAAAACGTTATGGTCAGGATGACAGGGTTATCATTTGGAATATCTGGAATGAACTGGGAAATTCAGGAAGAGGAGAAAAATCACTTCCGATGGCTAAAAAAGTAATAGGATGGTTAAGGGAGGAAGACGTAAAGGAACCATTGACAATAGAAATGTGGGGAGCGCAGGTAAAGGGAAACTATTATGAATGGCTAAACAACCCATGTTTTCATGGTGAGGTGGATCGGGAAAATATAGAACTCTCGGACATTATTACATTTCATTTTTATGGTGATTATACGCATGCACGAAGAATGGTAAAGTTTTTGAAACAGTTTAATCGTCCGCTGATTAATACAGAATGGATGCATGATTTGTATCATGCAGATTTTACTCCGTATGATCAGGAGGAGTTGGATATACTAAAGAAGTGTAATGAAGATAAGAATATCTGGAAATAAGGAACTAGGAGAAACAAAAATGTTGACGAAAAGAAAGAGATTTGATAAACTGGAAAAATAAAAGGGAGTAGCTAGCCAACCGTGTTCACTTCTTCGTCAGTACAGCTATTGATATTCAATAACTCGGAAAGTGATTAAATAGCGAGACTTTTACTGTAGATGCAGTAGGAGTCTCTTTTTTTATGCCTATAACACCTGCTGCAAAGAATGCAAAAGAAAGAGAGGAAGATACGTATGATGTTACAGGCAGGGATTTTGATAGTGGGTTTCCTTTTTCTGGTAAAAGGAGCAGACTGGTTTGTGGAAGGGTCTGCAAGCATAGCAAGAAAGTTTGGAATTCCCCAGCTGATTATCGGACTTACCATTGTTGCAATGGGAACGAGTATGCCGGAGGCTGCTGTAAGTATTACCGCAGCGATGCAGCAGAACGCAGGAATTACGATAGGAAATGTGGTTGGAAGCAATATTTTGAATATTTTTATTATTCTCGGACTTACGGCATTAATAACAAATGTGGCAATACAAAGGTCTACCTTGTTTTATGAAATACCGTTTATGATGTTTGTTACGGTAGTTTTAATGATATGCGGAATCACAGGAGGAAAAGTAACGCTTGCCGAGGGCATAGTCTTATGGGTACTGTTTCTTGTATATCTTGGCTATTTGTTTGTAATGTCAAAAAAAGGGGAAAATCCGGAAGAAGAGGAAGCGAAAAATTATCCTGTCTGGAAATGTCTTCTTTTGATGGTGGCAGGCGGCGTCCTGGTTGTAAAAGGAAGTGATTTTGCCGTCAGCGGGGCAACCGAGATTGCCCGATACTTTGGAATGAGTGAGCGTTTTATCGGACTGACGATTGTTGCTCTCGGAACATCCCTTCCGGAGCTGGTAACATCTGTGACAGCAGCAAAAAGAGGGAATGCAGGAATTGCAATCGGAAATATTGTCGGAAGCAATATTTTTAACATTTTATTTGTAATTGGAACAGCCGCACTGATCTGTCCTGTGCCATTTGAAACTAAATTTATTGTAGACACAGGAATCGCAATTCTTGCAGGTCTGGTTTTATGGATTGGGACGTACAAGAACAGGGAATTACGGAAAACGTGTGGTGTCGTTATGCTTTTATGCTATGCAGGATATTTTGCATATTTATGTGTGGTATAAGATGAACCATTTTTGATGAAACCATTATTTAAGCACCGACCATTTGGCCGGTGCTTTTGAAGTGCATTCAGAGCATTACTTTTGACAGGGATTTTTAGAAACAATAACTTTTGTCGGTCGATACAGTTTTTCACCGAAGAAGTAGCCTTTCTGTATTTCCTCGACAACTCTGTCTTCTTCCACCCGGTCTGTCTCTTCGATGTGTACTGCATCATGGATATGAGGATCAAATATTGCACCATTTGCTTCAATCGGTAAGACATTCAGCTGGTATAAATTCTGCGCCAAAGCTGTACGGAAATCCATCATAAGAAGTTTTTCATCCATATAGGCCCAGCGATTTGTCGTTCTTTCCGAACTGACAATTCCATATTCAAGATTGTCTTTTACAGCCAGCAGCTTTTCAATCCATGTGCTGACCCGGATGTTTGTATCTCCGTCATGACAGTCTGCAAATACTTCTTGTGTCTGTCTGGCGATCATCTGGATTCCCTTTCCAATTGCAGAATCCTTCGTTGTGGGGTTCAGATTTTTTGCACCCAGGCAAAACTCTTTTCCGGCCTGAAGTACATTTGCGAGAAGCTGTTTCGGTACGAAAACGGTGTTTATCGGGAAAGGTTCCGGTTTTTCTTCTGTGAATTGACTCAAATCTATCTTTGCACGTTTCTCTCCTGATTGCAGTATCAGGGTAAAATCGCCGCATTCCATTTCAACCTCGATCCATGCTGAAAACTCGGCTTGCAGATCTTGTTTTCTGCAATTTGAAATTACACGAATTATAAATCCAACACAGGAATTTGTCCAATACCTGAGACAAAAAACAGTCCAAAAAGTGCAACAAAAAAGTCAAATCAGAACATTTCCTTTCTTTGCGGGATATGCTAAACTTTTTCTATCATAAGAAAAAAGGATGTACGAACAGGGGTTTTTACGTACCGTCCGGAAAGAGGAATTTTGATGAAAAAACAGTATTTCTGCAATCCGTTAAATATGGATTACCGTTACCAGTTCATTCAGGATATGAGAAGCGGTGAGGACAAGATTTCCCGCGAGGCCGCCGATCCGTCGATGATTTTATTTCAGGGAAAATATTATATTTTTGCATCCATGACGTTGAGCGTCTGGGTTTCGGAGGATATGGTTCACTGGGAGAGCCACCGGCTGCCGGACAGCCTGCCGCTGTATGACTATGCGCCGGATGTGCGCGTGGTCGGCGATTACGTGTATTTCAGCGCATCCCGTCGTGGCACGATCTGCGATTTTTACCGCACGAAAGATATCCTGAACGGGCCGTTTGAGCGGATCCCGGGAACCTTCGATTTCTGGGATCCGAACCTGTTTCTTGATGATGACGGAAAGCTCTATTTTTACTGGGGATGCAATAACGTGACTCCGATCTGGGGTGTGGAGCTTGAACCGGAGACGATGGTTCCAAAGACCGAGAGAAAAGAACTGATCTACGGTCAGCCGGAAAAAATCGGATACGAGCGCGTCGGAGAAAATCATTCCAAAATGCCGCTGAGTGAAGAAGAAGCTGTTGAAAAATTTAAAGAATTTCTGAAAGCACAGGGAAAAGATGCGGATCATCTGACGGAGGAGCAGATCGGGTTTGCCAAAATTATGTTCAGTCAGAGACCGTTCATCGAGGGCGCATGGATGACGAAGCATGACGGAACCTATTACCTCCAGTATGCCGGCCCGGGAACGGAATACAACGTTTACGGTGACGGTGTTTACGAGAGTGATTCCCCGCTTGGCCCGTTCCGTCTGGCAAAGAACAATCCATATTCCTATAAACCGGGCGGATTCCTGCGCGGTGCAGGCCACGGTTCGACGATGGAAGACCGCTATGGAAACTGGTGGCATACCGCGACAATGCAGATCAGCAAAAACCACGATATGGAGCGTCGCGTCGGCATCTGGCGGGCAGGCTTCGACAAAGATGGTGTCCTGTTCTGCAATCAGCAGTTCGGCGACTGGCCGATGGCGGTGGAGCAGGCAAAAGAAGACCCGTGGGCAGAACCGGAGTGGTATCTCTTAAGCTATCAGAAAGCAATGACGGCATCGTCCTCGGAAGAAGGCAGAGAACCGTCGTTTGCGACAGATGAAAATATCCAGACCTGGTGGCGCGCAGCCGGAAATCAGCCGGGTGAGTGGATTTCGATGGATCTTGGTGAGGTAAAAGATGTCCGCGCCGTACAGATTAATTTTGCAGATGACAAAATCGATGCACCTCTGCCGGGCGAGCGTCAGGGGGAACGATATATCGACCCGAGCCAGCATAAGACCAGATGGCTGCTTGAGGCATCCGCCGATGGAACAAACTATTTTGTTCTGGCAGATAAATCAGACGCAGAAACCAATTTGCCGCATGATTTCGTCGTAAAAGAAGAGGGTGTACAGATCCGTTATCTGAAACTCACCGTTTTTGAAGTGCCGTACAATCAGAATCCATGCATCTCCGGTCTTCGCGTCTTCGGATTCGGTAACGGCGAAAAACCGTCTGCACCGCAGTACCAGGCAGAGCGGACCGGAACTATGGATATGCGCATCATCATCGAGCCACAGACAGACGCTGTCGGATACAACGTCCTCTGGGGTTTTGCACCGGACAAGCTGTATCACAGCTGCATGACCTTTATGCCGGAGCAAAATATTGGAGCGCTGGTAGAAGGCGAAACGGTGTATGTGAGAGTCGATGCGTTTAATGAAAATGGAATTACGGAAGGAAGCGTAAGGCCGCTTGCATGATACAATTATATTGAAAAAGCAGAAAAACAGCTCAGGTGCTCTTTGGAGAAATGAACATTAGAAATAAACGGATTGAACATAAGGAGTATTTATGGAAA
>ENA-OPCB01000417-OPCB01000417.1-human-gut-metagenome-genome-assembly--contig:-NODE-417-length-28458-cov-2.838961_pt1 | contig 28458 bp, 31 predicted proteins | sample MGYA00241561_ERZ501473 | MGnify/ENA primary metagenome ERZ501473 (study PRJEB25962, sample SAMEA2042519) | human gut metagenome | biome: human gut; feature: human-associated habitat; material: faeces... | reverse complement strand
GAGTGCTCTCCGCAGCGGAGTGGTGGATTATCTGCTCAAACCCGTAAAGCTGGTGCAAATTCAGGAAGTGCTGCTCAAATGTCAGGAAAATCTTCGCCGCCGAAAGGCGCAATCTCTCCGAAACGGCAACGACCGGGAGGCACTGGAAAACTGGCTCAACGGCTTACTCGCGGGTAAAACCGGCAAGCCCCCGGTGGAATTTCCCCATCCGGTGTTCTGGGTTGCATGGCCTTTTGGCGGGGAAGAAGAATCCGATTTCCGGGCGGAGAAAGTCTTTGCCGAGGAGTCGTCGGAGGATGTGGCGGCATTCTTTTTTCGCAACGTAACGCAAGACGCAGTTGTGCTGTTGAATACCGAAAGCAGCCGAGAGGACATTGTAAAAGCGTACATCGAAACGTGTCAGGAGTCCTGTGTCAGGCAGGGGGCGGGACGGCCCTGTTTTGCAGTGAGTCGACCGTTTACACGTTTGGAGGAGTATCCTGTGTTTTATAAAGAGGCACGGTACACCATGGCCTACCGTATGCTGGAGCCGTTCAACCTTCGGTTTTCCTCTGCTCAAGCGGCTACGGAGCAAAGCCGGTTTCCGCGGTTTCAAGCCCGGATTCATTCGGCCTTTCAGAGCAGAAATTTTGCTGAGCTTTATCAGTTGCTTCAAAAAATCTTCTGTCGGGATTTTTTTCAGGAGCAGCCCTTTCCTAAGGAGATTCGACGATTTTATGTGTATTGGGAGTCTCAGGTTCAGGAGATGGCTTCTGCGTATCATCTGGAATTGGAAGCGTTTCCCCACTTTAGCAGATTTGCCAGTTTAAATGAAATGCAAGAATACCTGCAGAAGGTTTTGAAGCAAATGGAGGCGGCTGTGCAGACCGCTACAAACAAGTATGCCCATATTCTTTCCATAGCAAAGCAGTATGTGCAGAAGAATTACAACCGCGATATCAGCATGGACGAAGTGGCCGAGATGGTTTCCATGAGTTACAGCTACTTTAGCCGTGTGTTTAAAGAGCAGCTTCATCAAAGCTTTTCGGAATATGTTCTGTCCGTCCGAATGCGAGAGGCCAAGCGGTTGATGGAAGAAGATCCCGCAATCAAAATAAAGGAAGTGGCAGAACTGGTTGGCTATGAAAGCGTGTATACCTTTTCCAGGGCGTACAAGCAGTACTATCATGTCTCACCGAAACAGGATCGAGACGGCTAACCGGAATTTTGCCAAAACATAGACAGCATATTTGAGAAAGGAATTTTAAAATGGAATATAAGAAACTTGGGAAAAGTGATGTACTGGTCTCGGAGCTCATTCTGGGTTGCTGGGCCATGGGAGGAGATTATTTTGGCGCAACAGAGGACAAAAGCTCTTTGGAGGCGTTGGAAGTATCCTATGAGAATGGTGTGAATACCTTTGATACGGCCGAGATTTATGGCGATGGCCGTTCCGAGCGAGTGGTGGGCGAGGCTGCCCGCCGGATTGGCAGGGACAAGGTGCGAATCATCTCCAAGGTGTTCAAGCCCTCTATGTCCCACGATAAGATGATTAAAGCCTGCGAAGACAGCCTTCAGCGCTTGGGTACCGATTACTTGGACGTTTACTTTTTACACTATCCGGTAGCGGAGGAAGAGGTTACCATTCAGGAAAGAATGGAGACCATGGAAGAGCTAAAAAAGGCCGGCAAAATTCGAGCGATCGGGTTGTCTAATTTCTCTCTGGAAGAGATGAAGGCGGCTATGAAGTTTGGACAGGTGGATGTGATTCAGCCTTGCTACAGCCTGCTGTGGAGATACGATGAAGCCTTGCTGGAGTTTAGCCGAAACCAGGGGATTTCGGTGATTCCTTACAGCACGCTGGCTCAGGGATTGCTGACGGGAAAGTACCAAAAAGGCGCAGTGTTCACGGACGGACGCGCTCGAGCGGCCCTGTTCCAGCCGGAAAACTACGATAGGTGTCTGGAAGTGACGGACGTGCTCGACAAGTTCCCGGCGCAGATGTCCGGCGGGCAAAAGCAGCGCGTGGCCATCGCGGGCGTCATCGCCATGCAGCCCAAGTGCATCGTGCTCGACGAGCCGACGAGCTTTTTGGACATCCGCTACAAACTGGAACTGCTCTCCGTCCTCAAGCGCATGGTGCGCGAAAACGACCTCGCCGTGCTGCTCTCGCTCCACGAGCTCGATCTGGCGCGGCGCATTTCGGACACAGTCATCTGCGTCGCGGGCGACCGCATCGACCGCATCGGCACGCCGGAGGAGATCTTCACGAGCGACTACATCGCGCAGCTCTATCATTTGGAGCGAGGGAAGTACGACGAGTGCTTCAGCACATTGGAATTTGTACCGTAGCGCATACAAGTAAAAACGCTTTATAGAGAGTGCAGAAGGAGGGGAGACCATGCAGGAAGCAGCGCCGAGATTGCTCATTGCCGGAACGAACAGCGGCTGCGGCAAGACGACGGTGACCTGCGCGATCTTGCAGGCGCTTGTCGACGGCGGCGTTTCTGTCGCCGCGGCGAAGTGCGGTCCCGATTACATTGACCCCATGTTCCACCGCGAGATCATCGGCGCGAAGAGCAGCAATTTGGACCCCTTCTTTTTTGACGACGACACGCTGCGCTTCCTCCTTGCGCAAAACGGCGCAGGGAAGGACGTGACGGTCATCGAGGGCGTGATGGGCTATTACGACGGCATCGGCCTTGATTCCTCGCGCGCGAGCACCTTTGAGGTCGCGCAGCGGACGGAAAGTCCCGTCGTGCTCGTGCTGAACGCGAAGGGCGCGGGATTGTCAGTGCTGGCCGTGCTCGACGGATTTCTGCACTTTGCGCCGGAAAACCGCATCCGCGGCGTCATCCTGAACGGCTGCACGGCGATGAGCTATCCGACGCTTGCGCGGGCGATCGAAGGACGCTTCAGCGTGCGCGCATGCGGCTTTCTGCCGCAAATGCCCGACTGCTCGCTCGAGAGCCGTCACCTTGGCCTCATCACCGCGGCAGAGGTGAATGATCTGAAAGAAAAGATGCAGCGTCTCGCCGCTAAGGCGCGGGAGACGATCGACCTGGACGCGCTGCTGCAAATCGCGAAGAGCGCGCCGCCGCTTACATTCACGCCGCCGGACATTCCGGTGGCGGGCGAGCATGTGCGCATCGGCGTCGCGCGCGACAGGGCATTTTGCTTTTACTATGAAGACAGCCTGGAACTCCTGCGCCGCTTAGGGGCGGAGCTTGTGCCGTTCAGTCCGCTGTCAGATGAACGCTTACCGGAAGACCTGCACGGCCTGTACCTCGGCGGCGGCTATCCCGAGCTCTACACGGAGCGGTTGGAGGCAAACGCCGCCATACGCGCTTCTATCCGCGCGGCGGTGGAAAGGGGACTGCCCTGCGTCGCCGAGTGCGGCGGCTTTATGTACCTGACGCAGTCCATCGCGGGACATGCGATGGCGGGCGTTTTATCGGGCAGCTGCTTCGACGCGGGGAAGCTGACGCGCTTTGGCTACGCGACATTGACGGCGCAGCGGGATTCGATGCTGTTTGCCGCGGGCGAGCAGATCCCCGCGCACGAGTTCCACCGCTGGGATGCGGAAAATCCGGGCGAGGACTTCCTCGCGGAAAAGCCGAGCGGAAGAAGCTGGCGCTGCGCGTATGCGGGCGAAACGCTCTACGCGGGCTATCCGCATTTCCACTTTTACGCAAACCTGAGCGCCGCGGTGCGCTTTGTTGAAGCCTGCCGAAAGGAGAAACCCCACCATGAGTGAGCCGATGAAGCCGATGGAAATTGAACAGCGCAGCTTCGAGATCATCACGGAGCTGCTGGGAAACCGCGTGCTCGACCCCGAAAACGAGCTTGTCATCAAGCGCGTCATCCACACGACGGCGGACTTTGACTATGCCGACAATCTGACATTTTCCGAGCATGCGGTGCAGAAGGGTATCGCCGCGCTGAAAAGCGGCTGCGACATCGTCACCGACACGCAGATGGCGAAAGCTGGCATCAACAAGACGATCCTCGCAAGCCTCGGCGGCGAGGTGCACTGCTTCATGTCCGACCCCGATGTCGCGCAGGAGGCGAGATCGCGCGGCGTGACGCGGGCGTTCGTCTCGATGGAAAAGGCGGCGGCGCTTGAAAAGCCCTGCATCTTCGCCATCGGCAACGCACCGACGGCGCTGCTGTCGTTAGAGCAGCTGATGGAAGAGGGAAAAGCCGCCCCCGCGCTCATCATCGGCGTGCCGGTGGGCTTTGTGAATGTGGTGGAAAGCAAGGAAGCGCTGTTTGCCGCCTGTGCAGCCCACGGCGTGCCTGCCATCGCGGCCATGGGCCGCAAGGGCGGCAGCAACGTGGCCGCGGCCATCTGCAACGCCCTGCTCTATCAGATCAGGCGGTAAAAAGATGGAAGCATATCTCGTAAAGGACGGTAAGCGCCTGCGCCTCGGCTACACAACCGGCTCGTGCGCCGCCGCGGCGGCCAAGGCTGCGGCGTGGATGCTGCTGACGGGCAGGAGGAAGGAGTCCATCCGCCTGCAAACGCCCAAGGGCATCGAGCTGAACCTCAAAGTGCTGGACATTCAGATGCTCGCGGACGAGGTGCGTTGCGCCATCCGAAAGGACAGCGGTGACGACCCCGACGTGACGCGCGGCACGCTCATTTTTGCCGCGGTGAGAAAATCGGCCACGCCCGGCGTGACCATCGACGGCGGCGAGGGCGTCGGCCGCGTGATGAAGCCGGGACTTGACCAGCCCGTGGGAGCGGCGGCTATCAACTCCGTGCCGCGAAAAATGATCGAAGAGAACGTGCGCGAGGTCTGCATGCTCGTCGGATACGACGGCGGCATTGACGTGACGATCTCCGCGCCGGAGGGCGAGGCGCTCGCGAAAAAGACTTTTAACCCGCGCCTCGGCATCGAGGGCGGCATTTCCATTCTGGGCACGACCGGCATCGTCGAGCCGATGAGCGAGCAGGCATTGCTCGACACCATCCGCGTGGAGCTGCGGCAGCGGCGCGAGAACGGCGCGGACTACATCCTCCTTGCACCCGGCAACTACGGCGCAGACTACATCCGCGATTTTATCGGGCTTGACCCGAAGACGGCGGTGCTGACGTCGAACTTCATCGGCGACAGCCTGGAATTCTGCAAGGAATTCGGTTTTCACGGCGCGCTGCTCATCGGGCACATTGGTAAGTTCGTCAAGCTCGCGGGCGGCATGTGGAACACGCACTCGAAATTCGGCGACTGCCGCATGGAGATCATCGCCTCGCACAGCGCGGCGCTGGGCCTGCGCGCAGAACGCACGGAGGAAATTCTGCACTGCGCCACCTGCGATGACGCGCTGCGCATCCTGGACGAAGAGGGGCTAAAGGATGCCTTCCTCGTGCGTCTGGGACAGCGCATCGGCACGATGCTCGGCTATAAGAGCGGCGAACTCCAGAGCGGCGCAATCTTATTTTCGAAAGAATACGGTTTCCTCTGCGAAACGGAAGGCGCGGAGGAACTGCTCGAACAGATCAGGGAGGGCTGAACGTGGTACATTTTGTTGGCGCCGGAAGCGGCGCGCCGGATCTCATCACGCTGCGGGGCGCAAGGCTCCTTGGCGAAGCAGATGTGGTGATCTACGCGGGTTCGCTGGTGAATCCCGAGCTGCTTACACTTACGAAACCGGGCTGCGAGCTTCACGACAGCGCGAAGCTGACGCTTGAAGAGGTCATCGTCCTCATCGAGCGGGCGGAGCGCGAGGGCAAGACCACCGTGCGATTGCACACGGGCGACCCGAGCATTTACGGCGCGGTGCGCGAGCAGTTCGACGCGCTCACAGAGCGAGGCATCGACTTTGATGTCTGTCCCGGCGTCAGCTCGTTCTGCGGCGCGGCGGCGGCGCTGCGGGCGGAATACACGCTGCCGAACGTGAGCCAGACGGTCATCATCACGCGCACGGCGGGCCGCACGCCGGTACCCGAGCGTGAGTCCATCCGCAGCTTGGCCGCGCATCAGGCGACGATGGTGCTGTTCTTGAGCACCTCACTCACAGAAAAGCTGCAAGGCGAGCTCCTTGCGGGCGGCTATGGAGAGACAACGCCCGCGGCTGTCGTTTACAAGGCGACATGGCCGGAGGAGAAGATCTTCCGCTGCACGGTGGGCACGCTGCATAAGACGGTGACGGAAAACGGCATGAAAAAGACGGCGTTGATCGTGGTGGGCGGCTGCCTTGGCGGCGAATATCTGCGCTCGCTGCTCTACCATCCCGACTTTACGACGGAATACCGCAAGGGGAAGGCATGAAGATCGCAATTTTTGCCTACAGCCACGGCGGCTGTGCGGCAGCGCGGCGCGTTCGCGCGGTGCTGGCGGAGGCGGAAACCGTCTGCTACGCGGTACCGCGATTGGAAGAAGCGGGCTTCCTGCCGCTTGCGAAGGACATCTACCGCGAGCGCTTTTCGTCGATGGATGCGCTCATCTTCATCGGCGCGTGCGGTATCGCCGTGCGTGAGATCGCGCCGTATCTTGTGAGCAAAAAGACCGATCCCGCGGTGCTCTGCATCGACGAGAAAATGCAGTTTGTCATTCCGCTGCTCTCCGGTCATATCGGCGGGGCGAACGATCTGGCGCGCCGCCTTGCCGCGGCGCTCGGCGCATCGGCGGTCATCACGACGGCAACGGATGTGAACGGTAAATTTGCCGCCGATGCCTGGGCGGCGAAAAACGGCTGCGCCATCTCGAGCATGCCGCTTGCAAAAAAGGTCGCAGCGGAAATTCTGGAGCGCGATGTACCGCTTGTGAGCGATTTTCCGATCAAGGGTGCATTGCCCGGCGGAATTGTGGAAAAAACGCAGGGCGCGCTGGGAATTGTGATCGGATACTGCACGAAAGAACCGTTTGCCGAAACGCTGCGCCTCACGCCGAGAGTATTGCGTGTCGGCATCGGCTGCCGCAGAGGAACTGCACAGGAAGCCGCCGTTGCGGCGGTGCTTTCTGCGCATCAGCTGGATCCAAGCGCGGTCAAGGGCGTCTATTCCATTGACTTAAAGCAGCAGGAGGCGGGGCTGCTTGCCGCCTGCGCGAAGCACAACTGGCCGACGGTATTTTACACGGCAGAGGAATTGCGCAGCGTACCGGGCGAATTTACGGATTCCCCCTTCGTGCAGGAGATGACGGGCGTCGGCAACGTCTGCGAGCGCGCGGCGATGCGCGGCGCGGAGAAATTATTGGTGAAAAAGACTGCGGTGGACGGCGTGACCGTCGCCGTGGCGGCGGAGCATTGGGAGGTTTCCTTTGGGTAAAGTGATCGTGGTGGGCATCGGCCCCGGCAGCTATGAGGATATGACGATCCGCGCCGACCGCGCGCTGCAATCGTGCGATGCCATCGTCGGCTACGGAGTTTATGTTGACCTTGTGAAGGAGCGCTATCCGGACAAGGCGTTTTATGAAACGCCCATGACGCAGGAGGCAAAGCGCTGCGCGCTTGCGCTTGATCTGGCGCGCGCGGGCAAGACCGCGGCCATGGTCTGCTCGGGTGACAGCGGCATTTACGGCATGGCGGCGCTCATGTACGAACTGCGCGGCGAGAGCGAAGAGCCTGAGATCGAGGTCGTCCCCGGCCTGACGGCGGCATGCAGCGCCGCAGCGCTTTTGGGCGCGCCGCTGACGCACGACTTTGCCGTCATCAGCCTGAGCGACCGCCTGACGCCGTGGGAGACCATCGAAAAGCGCCTGACGCACGCGGCAAAGGCCGACCTGACCATCGCCCTTTACAATCCCGCGAGCCGTTCGCGGCCCGCACATTTGAAGCGTGCGTGTGATATCCTGCTGCGCGACCTGCCGGACAGACGCCTCTGCGGCATCGCGCGCAACATCGGCCGCGCGGGGGAAAGCTGGCGCACCCTGACGCTCGGGGAGCTCAGAGAGGCAGAGGTCGATATGTTCTGCACGGTGATCGTCGGCAACGTATCAACGAAGGAAATTGCGGGGCGGCTCATCACGCCGCGCGGGTACAAAAATGTGTAAGATCTGCATTTTCGCAGGCACGACGGAGGCGCGCCGACTCGTGGAGCTTTTGAGCACCCAGCCGGTCTCCGTCACGGCCTGCGTAGCAACGGAATACGGTGAAACGCTCCTGCCCGAAGGGGGCAACGTGACGGTGCGCTCGGGGCGTATCCCGGTGGACGGGATCATTCAAATGCTCTCCGACACGAAATTTGATTTGGTGATCGACGCGACGCACCCCTACGCGGCATCGATCACCGAGAGCGTTGCGCACGCCTGCGCGGAGACAGGGACAGAATATCTGCGCCTTCTGCGCGAGGAGTCTGACAAGGTATCTGACTTTACTTGCGTGTTGAATGCAGAAGCAGCAGCGCTGTTCCTGTCGAAGACGGACGGAAATATCCTGCTGACGACCGGCAGCAAGGATCTGAAAGCATATAGCAAGGTAAAAGACTTTACAGATAGAGCCTATGCGCGCGTGCTGCCGCTGGACGCGTCGCTCGCGCTTTGTTGCGAGGCGGGCGTGCAGCCGTCGCACATTTTAGCGATGCAGGGGCCGTTTTCCGAGGAGATGGACGAGGCGATGCTGCGCGCCGTGTCGGCTAAGTGGCTCGTGACGAAGGACGGCGGCGAGGCGGGCGGCTTTGCCGCCAAGGTCGCCGCGGCGCGAAAGGCCGGGGCAAATGTGCTTGTGATCGGACGGCCAAAGCAGCGGGAGGGGAAGTCCTTTTCGCAGGTGTTGGACAGCTTGGAGTGCCGCTTTGGTTTCCGATTCGCGCAGAGTGTGAAGATCGTCGGTATCGGGCCGGGCAGCAGGGATGCGATGACGCGGGAGGCGCGCCGCGCGATCGAAGAGGCGGACTGCCTCATCGGCGCGAGACGCATGCTGGATGCCGCCGCGCGCGGCGGGCAGAAGACTTATGCCGCCATTGCACCACAGGAGATCGCGGACTTCATTCACGCGCACTGCGAATACCGGCAAAGCGCGGTCGTGATGTCGGGCGACACGGGCTTTTTCAGCGGCACGAGGAAGCTGCTGCCGCTGCTTTCTGACTGCGAGGTCAGCGTGCTGCCGGGCCTGAGTTCGCTTTCCTACCTCTGTGCAAAGCTGCAAATGTCCTATGAGGACGTTCATGTCGTCAGCCTGCATGGCCGCGCGCACGACATCACGGCAGACGTGCGCGCGCACGAGCGCGTTTTCGCGCTCGTCGGCGGCGAGAATGGCGTGAACGACCTGTGCCGAACGCTGGCGGAAAACGGCCTCGGCACCGTGACGGTGAGCGTCGGCGAACAGCTGAGCTACGAGGACGAGACCGTCACCACCGGTACGGCGGAGGAGCTGAAAGACAAGGCCTTTGCGCCCTTGAGCGTCGTGCTGATCGAAAACGACCATCCCGATGCCATCGTGACGCACGGACTGCCGGACGAGGCGTTTTTGCGAGGCGCGGGCGAGGGCGGCGTTGTGCCGATGACCAAGAGCGAGGTGCGCGCCGTCGCACTCTCGAAGCTCCGCCTGACCGAGCGCGCCGTCTGCTATGATATCGGCGCGGGAACGGGTTCGGTCGCCATCGAGATGGCGCTTCAGGCGAAGCACGGTCATGTCTACGCCGTTGAGCGCAGAGACGACGCGGTCGAGCTGTTGAAAAAGAATCAAGCGGCGTTCCATGTGGAGAACCTGACGGTCGTTTCCGGCACTGCGCCGGAGGCGTGCCGCGATCTGCCTGCACCGACGCACGTCTTTATTGGCGGCAGCGCGGGCAATCTGCGTGATATTCTGTCGATGCTGCTTGCCAAAAATCCGCACGTCCGCATCGTGGCGACGGCCGTCTCGCTTGAGAGCATCGCCGAGCTGACGGCGTGCAGGAAGGATTTTGCCTTTACCGAGGCGGAGGCCGTCTCCGTCCAGATCGCCCGCGGCAAAAAGGCGGGGCCGTATCACCTGATGACGGGGCAGAACCCCGTGTATATCTTCACGATGCAGTCGGAGGAGAAACCATGATTTGCCTCGTTTTGCCGCTTCTCATCGGCTTTGGCATCGACTGCGTTCTGGGCGATCCGCACAGCCTGCCGCATCCGGTCGTGCTGATCGGGAAGACGATCAGCGCGCTGGAGTGCGTCCTGCGGAGGATTTTCGCCAAAACGCCGCGCGGTGAGCGCGCGGCGGGCGCGGTGCTGTGGGGGATCGTCTCGTTTCTTGCGGCGGCGGTGCCCGCGCTGCTTCTGCGTTTGTGCGGCAGGGTGAGTCCGTGGCTGCGCCTCGCGGTCGAGAGCGTTATGTGCTGGCAGATCTTGGCGGCAAAGTCGCTGCGGGATGAGAGCATGAAGGTGTATCACGAACTCGAGCACGGCAGCATCGAATCCGCGCGCCGCGCCGTTTCGATGATCGTGGGACGTGACACGGCGGCGCTCGACGATGCGGGCGTGACGCGCGCCGCGGTCGAGACCGTGGCGGAGAACACGTCAGACGGCGTGGTCGCACCGCTGCTGTACCTTGCCATCGGCGGCGCGCCGCTGGGCTTTTTCTACAAGGCTGTGAATACGATGGACTCGATGCTCGGCTATGTCGAGCCGCCGTATAAGGACATCGGCCTTATGCCTGCGAAGGCGGATGATATTGCGAACTATCTGCCTGCGCGCATCTCTGCATTGCTGATGCTCGCGGCGGGCGGACTTCTGCGCATGGACGTAAAAAACGGCTGGAAGATATTCCGCCGCGACCGCTACAAGCACGCGAGCCCGAACTCCGCGCAGACGGAGTCGGTCTGCGCGGGACTTTTGGATGTGCGCCTCGCGGGCGACGCGTGGTACCACGGCGTGCTGCACAAAAAGGAGTACATCGGCGACGCACTGCGGCAGATCGAGCATGAGGATATCCCGCGCGCCTGCCGGCTGATGTACGGCACGACGCTTCTGGCGCTGCTGCTTGGCTGCGCGGTCCGGCTGCTGATTTTTTCGCTGTGAGGGAAGAGAATGCTTTATCAAACGGAAAACCGCCACGGCGGAGATATCTACGGCGGCATTGCGCTCGACTTTTCGGCGAATGTGAGCCCGCTCGGCACGCCGAGAAGCGTGACCGACGCGATCGAACGCGCGCTGCCCGAGCTCTACCGCTACCCAGACCCCTACTGCCGGACACTCGTACAGACGATCTCGGAATATGAGGGGGTGCCGAAGAACTTTGTCCTCTGCGGCAATGGCGCGTCCGAGCTGATCTATGCCTATTGCGGGGCCGTGCGGCCCAAGCGCGCGATGGAGCTCGCACCGACGTTTTCGGAGTATTCGCTTGCCTTGCGGCGGACAGGCTGCGAGGTCGTGCGCTTTGCGCTCAAGCAAGAGGAAAACTTTGACTTGCGGGAGAACTTTTTGCCGATCCTTGCGCGCGAAAAGATCGACGCGCTGTTCCTCTGCAACCCGAACAACCCGACGGGACGGCTCATTGCGGACGATTTGCTGGAAGAAATTCTGCGCATCTGCCGCGAGAAAAATATCGCGCTTTTTGTCGACGAGTGCTTTTTGAGCCTGTCGGACGGCGGCGTTGATCTGACGCCGTCCCTATCTGACTTCCCGCAGCTTTTTATCCTCAAGGCCTTTACGAAGAGCTTTGGCATGGCGGGGCTGCGGCTGGGATATGGCCTGAGCGCGGACGAGGCATTGCTGCGGAAGATGTCGGCGGCGGTGCCGCCGTGGAATGTCTCGACGCTTGCACAGGCGGCGGGCGTCGCTGCGCTGGGCGATGCGGAGTTTCTGAAGAAAAACCGAACCATCATCCGAGCGGAGCGCCCGTGGCTCGAGGAAAAACTGAGGAAATTCGGCTTTTGGGTGTGCCCATCGCAGGTGAATTACATCTTATTCCGTGGCGATGTGGGCTTGACGGAACAGCTGCGAGCGCGCGGCGTCGCGATCCGCGACTGCGCAAATTTCGAGGGCCTGACATCCGGCTGGTATCGCGTCGCGGTCCGGCAGTACGAGGAAAACGAACAGCTTATCGCGGCAATCAGAAGCGTGGGAAAGAAGTGAGCGCATGGCAAAAACTATCATGATCCAGGGGACGATGTCCAACGCGGGCAAGAGTCTGCTGGCCGCGGGGCTCTGCCGCGTTTTGAAGCAGGACGGCTATCGCGTTGCCCCGTTCAAGAGCCAGAATATGGCGCTCAACTCGTTCATCACGAAAGATGGCGGCGAGATGGGGCGCGCGCAGGTGGTGCAGGCTGAGGCCGCGGGCATCGAGCCGGATGTGCGCATGAATCCGATTTTACTGAAGCCGACGACGGACGTCGGCAGTCAGGTCATCGTGAACGGACGCGTACAGGGCAATATGCCCGCGATGGAATACTATCGCAGAAAGCGCGACTTTATCCCCGCGGTGATGGAGGCCTATGAGAGCTTGGCACGCGAGTACGACATCATCGTCATCGAGGGCGCGGGCAGCCCCGCGGAAATCAATTTGCAGGAAAACGACATCGTCAACATGGGTCTTGCCCGCATGGTGGATGCGCCGGTGCTGCTGGTGGGCGACATCGACCGCGGCGGCGTGTTCGCCCAGCTCTACGGCACGGTCGCGCTGCAAAGTGAAGAGGACAGAAGGCGCATCAAGGGCGTTGTTGTCAACAAATTCCGCGGTGACCGCGCCATTCTGGAACCGGGGCTCAAAACGCTTGAGGAGCTCTGCGGCGTACCCGTGGCGGGCGTTGTGCCATACCTCCATGTCGACATCGACGACGAGGATAGCTTGAGCGAACGCTTCGGGCGGGATAAGGAGCCGCGGCTCATCGACATTGCGGTCATCCGCCTGCCGCGCATTTCGAACTTTACGGATTTTTCGCCGTTTGAGCGCTACGAGAATGTCTCGCTCCGCTATGTGGAGCGGGCGCGGGACCTGCGCGCGCCGGATATGATCGTGATTCCCGGTACGAAGAGTACGATCGCCGACCTCCAATGGCTCCGCCAGAGCGGGCTGGAGGCGTCGATCCAAAAGGCTGCGAGCGGCGGCACGCTGGTTTTCGGCGTCTGCGGCGGCTATCAGATGCTGGGACGGCACATTTCCGACCCCGAACAGGTCGAGGCCGCGGGCGTGACGGAGATCGACGGAATGGGCCTTCTGCCGCTCGAAACAGTATTTCAGGGCAAAAAGGTGCAGACGCAGACAAACGGCGCCTTCTCCGGCGTCGCGGGACTGCTCTCTGAGCTGAACGGCAAGCGCTACGCGGGCTACGAGATCCACATGGGCCGCAGCGAAGAAGCGCGCGGCGCGCTCTTCAGCATGGGCAATGTCTACGGCAGCTATGTCCACGGTATTTTCGATGAACAAGAGGTCGCCGACACGATCTTAAAAGCGCTGTGTGCGAAAAAGGGCGTTTCCTTTGAATCGCTCGGCACCTTTGACGCGAGGGCCTACAAGGAGCGGCAGTATGATCTGCTGGCAGACGCGGTGCGCGCGGGGCTCGATATGCCGCTCATCTACCGCATATTGAATCAGGAGGTGTGAGCATGCAGGGACTGATTCATCTGTACTTCGGCGACGGCAAGGGCAAGACGACCGCGGCGGTCGGACTGAGCGTCCGCGCGGCGGGCGCTGGAAAGCGCGTGCTGTTTGCGCAGTTTTTGAAGGACGGCAGCTCGTCCGAGTTGAACGTCCTGCGCGCGCTGCCAAATGTTGAGGTCGCGTGCTGCACGCAGAACTTCGGCTTTTTCAAGGCGATGGACGGGCAGACGAAAGCGGCGGCGCAAAAGGCCTATTCCGCGCTGCTGGAAGACGTGATGCGAAAGAGCGCGGACGGCGTCGATCTGTTCGTGCTCGACGAGGCGGTCGCCGCCTGCAACCACGGCTTGATCGAAGAGGCAACGCTGATCGACTTTCTGCGCGGCAGACCAAAAGCGCTTGAAGTCGTGCTGACGGGGCGAGACCCGTCGCAGCATTTGCTGGACGCCGCCGACTATGTGACGGAGATGCGCAAGCGCAAGCACCCGTTTGACCGGGGGATCGCGGCGCGGCGCGGCGTCGAATTTTAAGAAGGGAAGAGCCATGCAGAAGGAATTAGACGCGCTTGTGCGCGAAGTTTTGCCGCTTGATCGCAGCGCGATGACGGCGGCGGAAGAGTATCAGGCGCGGCTTGCCAAGCCCCCCGGCAGCCTCGGGCGGCTCGAAGAGATCTCCATCCAGCTCGCGGGAATCACGGGGCATGTGCACAATGCACTCAATAAAAAGCAGCTGCTCGTCTTCGCTGCGGACAACGGCGTGGTGGCCGAGGGCGTTTCCAGCGCGCCGCAGTCCGTGACGAAGCAGCAGACCATCAACCTGATGCGGGGCAAGACGGGAGCTGCGGTGCTGGCAAAGCACTTTGGCTGTGGCTTGACCGTGTGCGATGTCGGCGTGAATGCCGATATTTACGAGAGCGCCGTTTTGAACCGAAAGATCGCCTACGGCACGCAAAATATCTGCACCGGCCCCGCGATGACGCGGGAGCAAACCTTACAGGCCATCCTGACCGGCGCAGAGATCGCGAGGACGGTCGACGCGGACGTGATCGGTGTCGGCGAAATGGGCATCGGCAACACGACGACCTCTTCGGCGGTGCTGGCCGTGCTGCTGGGAGCGGACGTCGAGGCCGTGACGGGCCGCGGCGGCGGTATCACGGAGGAGAGCTTTTGCAAAAAGAAAGCGGTCATCCGCACCGCCATTGAGGTAAATCGACCGGACAGGGACGACGTTGTCGGCGTCCTTTCCAAGGTCGGCGGCTTTGACCTCGCGGCGATGTGCGGCGCATTTTTGGGCGCGGCGGCGGCACGACGGCCAGCGGTCATCGACGGCCTCATTTCCGCCGCGGCGGCGCTGTGCGCCGTCAGGCTGTGCCCGAATGTGCACGGCTACCTGGTGCCGAGCCACGCCTCGTTTGAGATCGGCTACCGCCTCGCGATGGAGGCGATGGACCTGCGCCCGCTGTTTGACCTCGGCATGCGATTGGGCGAGGGGAGCGGCTGTCCGCTCGCCTTTCAGGTGCTCGACGCTGCGTGCGCTGTCATCAACGACATGGCGACCTTTGACGAGGCGGGTATCAACGACGACTATCTGGACGAAATTCGCCGGGGCGACCAGTTCACGCCCTGAGAGAAGGGAACGCGCATGGGAACGCTGATCATGATCTCCGGTGCAAACGGCAGCGGCAAGAGCCGTTATGCCGAGCGCATCGTCGCGCGCACGGCAGGCGAGCGCTATTACATCGCCACGATGCGCCCCTGCTCGGAGGAAAATTTGCAGCGCATCGAAAAGCACCGCGAGCAGCGAAAGGACCTGCAATTTACGACGCTCGAATGCCCATATCAGGTCGGCGCGGCGGCGGTCGAAAGGGACGGCGTCGTGCTGCTTGAGGATGTGTCGAATCTGCTGGCAAACGCGATGTTCGAGCGCGGCGGGGATGAAGCAAGCGTGTACGCGGACATCGAAGCGCTGTGCTCGCGCTGTCGTCTGCTCGTCGCGGTGACGATCACAGGCCTGCGCGCCGACGGCTACGACGGCGAGACGGCGGCTTACATCCGCGCGCTGAACGGCCTGAATCAAAGACTGTACGACCGAGCCGCGGCGGCGGTCGCAATGAAAGACGGCGCGCCGTTTGCCGAAAAGGGAGACCTCGATGAGATTATTTGAATCGCTTTTGATCGCGCTGTCGACGTACAGCGCGGTGCCTGTTCCGCAGTTTGATTGGAACGAAAAAAATATGCGCTACGCGATCTGCTTTTTCCCCGCGGTGGGTGTTCTCTGCGGCGCGGCGCTCTGGCTGTGGGCTGTACTTGCGCAGGCGACGGGCATGAGCGGCGTGCTGTTCGCGGCAATCGCGGCGTGCCTGCCGATTTTAGTGACAGGCGGCATCCACATGGACGGTTATCTCGACACGGTGGACGCACTCTCGTCGCACCAGACGCGCGAGAAAAAGCTCGCGATCATGAAGGATGCCAACTGCGGCGCGTTCGCGGTCATTTACGGCGGCGTGTACCTGCTCGCCTACGCGGGCTTTGCCTACGAGGTGTTCGCCGCGGGGCATATTTTGCTGATTTGCCCGCTGTTCGTGCTCTCTCGCGCGCTGTCGGGCCTGTGCGCGGTGAATCTGCCGAATGCGCGAAGGTCCGGCATGCTCTGCGCCTTCACAAGCGGCGTCCAGCGCCGCAGGGCGACAGCCGCGCTCACGCTCGTCGGCCTCGCCGCCGCGGCGGGGATGGTCTGGATGTCTCCCACGGCTGGCGGGATGGCGGCGGCGTTTGCGGTGGTTTCCGCGCTCAAGTATCGCAGATTCGCGCTGGCGCAGTTTGGCGGCGTGACAGGGGACACGTCGGGCTTCTTTTTGCAGCTCTGCGAGCTCTGCGGCCTGATCGGCGTCTGGATCGGAGGGCTGCTGTGATCGACATTTTCTTCATCCGCCACGGCGCGACGGAGGGAAATCTCCGCCGCCGCTACATCGGCCGCACGGACGAGCCGCTGTGCGAGGCGGGCATCGCACAGGTCAAAGCGCTGCAAAAGCGGGGGCTTTCAGTCGATCGGCTTTTTGTCAGCCCCATGCTGCGCACGCGGCAGACGGCGGACATTCTTTTTCCGAAGATGCCCTATACCGTCGTGGACGGCTTGATTGAGACGGATTTTGGCCGCTTTGAGGGGAAGTCCGCAGACGAGCTTTCGGGCGACCCCGCCTATCAGGAGTGGGTCGATGCGATGTGCCTGACGCCCATCCCCGAGGGTGAGAGCGTAACGGACTTCAAAACGCGTTGCTGCGAGGCGTTTACGGAGACGATCAAAAATGTGCCGGACGGCTCTCACGTGGGATTCGTCGTCCACGGCGGCGTCATCATGGCGATCATGGAGGCCTATGCGCGTCCGAAGAAGGACTTTTATGCCTACCACATCGGAAACGGCGAATGCCTGCAAGGCGTGTATGACGGAGAAACAATTCAGATCAAATAGTGAACACCGCCCGCATTCCGGATATCTTTCCGGAACGCGGACGGTGTCTTTATATGGTATCGGTGTGGTTACACCGTCGGCGCGGCGTAGGCCACGTCGTACTCGCTCCACTGGATGCGGATGGAGCAGCGTGCGCCGCCCGCGGAAAGGAACGAATTGATCTCACACATCGACCAGAGCTTCGTGACGGGATCCTGCTGGCGGATGCGCATGTTGTGCGTCTCCTGCGAGTTTGTGTACACGGTGCCGTCGATCGCAATGCTTGCGGAAATGCTGCTGCCGTTGAGCGTCTGTGTCTCGATCGTGCTGCCGTCGTAGATGGTCGTTCTGCGCAGGTCGACCAAAACGGGCGCGGCGGTGTTCTTCGGCACGATGCTGATGCGCAGCGCGCTGGCCGACGCGCGCTGATAGGTCAAAATCAGGTCCTTGAGCGGAATATTCAGCGTGCTGTCCGCCGCGGAGAGGTCGACATGGTACTCGGTGAACGGCGCGAATAGATTAGGCGTCGTCAACTCCTGCTCGCTGGTTTGGAAGTGCAGCTTGTAGCTCAGTGGGGTGTCCTACGCGACGGTGATGACCGGCGTTTCGCCGGTGTCGCCTTTCTCGCCTTGGATGCCCTGTTCGCCTTTTTCTCCGCGCTCGCCTCGGGGACCAATGGGTTCCTGCGAGCCGGGATCGCCCTTTGGGCCGATGGGGCCGGTCGCCCCCTGGATCGTGACATAGCTATACGGATCGGACGGGCAGCAGCCGTTCCCGCGGCAGGACCCCGTGTAGTAATTCATAGACATCTCCCCCTGACATGATATCGGTGCTGTATCCTATGCATCGGACGAAGAAACAGCGCGCACAGCAGGGAAGAAAAAGGCGGCAGACATGCATCTGCCGCCCGCCGCTTTTATGAAAGACGGTTTTCATTGACGAAACCTCAACTTTGTATTATGTTATACATGGGAATCATATTGTCAGGCATAAAAGGAGAAAATTATGAACGATACGCCCGGATATGTGAAAAATTTGAAAAAAGAGTCTGTGGTGCAGAGTGTCATCAACTGCCTGACAGACGCCATGCGCAATAAAGAGCCCAAGCCCGGCGCCCGCATCCCGCCCGAGCCGGAGCTGGCCGCGTCGATGGGCGTTGCCCGCAGTTCCGTACGTGAGGCCATCAAAATCCTCTCCTACCTCGGCGTGTTGGAGAGCAAGCGTTCAGAGGGGACCTTTGTTTGCAGCGGCTTCCAGGAGAGCATGATCGATCCGATGATCTACGGCATCATCCTGAATCAGGATTCCTTCGACAATCTGATGGAGCTGCGTGAGATGGTCGAGACCGGCATCATGCGCCTTGCCAGCCAGAAGTATGACGAGGAGGATGGCCATGCGCTCGAGGCGATGCTCGAACAGATGAAAGAGATCGTCCACAGCGGTGACAACGAGGTCGACCGCTTCTTCGCCGTGGACAACGAGTTCCACGACCTGATCTCGCAGATGGGCAAAAATCCGCTGGCCGACAAGATCAGCCGCGTCGTGCGCACGCTGACGCACGCCGTCCGCTACGAGACCGTCAGCACGATGATCACGAGCGGCAGAGGCGACGAACTCGTCGCCGCGCACAGCAAGCTCCTTGAGATCCTCAGGGGACACGAGGGAGAGGACGTGGAGGAGATCGTCCGCGGCACTTACTTCGGCGATATCATCCACGGCGAAGAGAAGTAACTGAAAATGCAAGGCCCGCCGTCGCAGATGCGACGGTGGGCATTTTTGACGGAAAATCGATAGTCTAGCTGATGGAATTTGTGCGATTTGCTGAAATTGCCCTTTTCTTTTGTTTGAACCTGCGCGATACTGTCATCAAGAAAATGACGGCGGCTCATCCGGCAATGACGAATCGAGAGAAGGGAAGGCGATGTCCAATGAAAACGGTCCCGTACAGTCCGCTGCCAAGGCGCTGCGGCTGCTCGACCTGCTGATGGAGGCGCACCAGCCGCTCACGCTGGCCGCGCTGAGCGAGCAGACCGGCTGGCCGAAGAGCACGATCCACGGCCTTTTGAGCACGATGCGCGAGAGCGCGGTCGTGGACCAGCAGAGCGACGGGCGCTACTGCCTCGGCGTGCAGCTTTTTGAGTACGGCTGCGCCGTGGGCGCAAGCTGGAGCGTTTCAGACCTGGCAAAGCCGCATTTGCAGCATTTGGCAAGCGTGACAGGGCAGTCGGTGTTCCTCTCGATGTTGAATCGCTCAGAGGTCATCACCATCGAACAGGTGCAGTCCCGCGCGGGACTGCGCGTCGTGTCGGAGGTCGGGACGCGTCTGCCGCTGCACTGCACCTCGCAGGGCAAGGTGTTTCTATCCGCGATGGCCGACCACGAGGCGAAGCGCGTCCTGTCGCGCCGCACATTGGAGCCCTATACGCCCAAGACCCTCGTCACGTGGGAGGAACTCTTCCGTGTGATGCAGGCCGCGCGTGAAAACGGCTATGCCGTGGAGGAGGGCGAGTACCGCTTCGGCCTGTGCTCGCCCTCCGCGCCCGTGCGCGACAGCTCCGGCGCGGTGCGCTACGCCGTCGGCGTTGTCGGCATGTTCGACAGTGCGCGTTTGCCGGATTTCCAGCGCGATATTGACTTGACCTGCGCCGCGGCGGCGCAGATCTCAACGGCGCTCGGCTATCGGGCGTAAGCAGAGGAATTTTGTGCCGCGGAGGGCGGCAATATTCAGAATGGAACAGGGGAGGAGACGCAATGGCGATCAAACGCAAATTCCCGCCCCGCGTGGCGACGGTCTATTGCAGCGGCGGCTGCCGCGCAAAAAAGGATGAGGACGGCGGAAAGCTCGTCCAGCGCGGCACGCACGACGAGCTCATCCAGGAGGACGGCATCTACGCCGACTTCGTCGGCGGCAAGAAGGAGACCGCCGGCTGGAAGCTGTAAAAAAGGAAAAAGAGCGCGGAGAGGTTTGACCTCTCCGCGCTCTTTTGGTATGAGGACTCTTACGGCGGCGCACCGGTGCGAAAATGGAGAGGATGTTTCTGCAAAGCTGCGCGTTCGCTGTCTTGACAATTATCATGCGCAGCATTACAATAAAACCCATAAAAAGCCGCCTTTCGCGGCATTTTTACGGATCGGTGGTTAGATATAGCTAACTGATGAAATTGCGACATTTGGTTAGAGGAAACTAACTGCTTTGAGGAACTACCATCGCGTCGGACGGGGGAGAGGACATGCACATTTTGGAACACGGACAAGGGCAGGAAAAGACACTGCTGTTTCTGCCCTGCACGGCGGAACCCGTCTGGGCGTTTGAAAAGATGGTCGCGCTGCTTGCGCAGTCGTGGCATGTCTTTCAGGTCGTCTACGACGGGCACGAGCCGTCTTATCCCGGCGATTTTACGTCGGTCGAGCAGACGGTCGATGAGATCACGGACTATCTTCGCGCGCAGGGTGTGACTTGCCTCGACGCGGCCTACGGCTGCTCGCTCGGCGGCGCATGTTTGACGCGGCTGCTGGCGCTTGGCGAGCTGCCGGTCAAGCGCGCCATCATCGACGGCGGCATCACGCCGTACCAGCTGCCGTATCTCATACGAAAGCTGCTGCTTGCGCGCGACATGCTGTCGTTCAAGCTCGCCGCGAATAACCGCAAAATCTTAGAGGCAGCTTTTCCGCCGGAACGATTCACGCTGCCGGGGCGCGACCCCAAAAAGGAATACGACGCCATCGAGGCATACTTAAAGACCTACTCGGATCAGACCATCCGCAACATTTTCTGGTCGGGGAACAACTATGTTCTGCCAAAGACGCCCGCAAAGATCGGCACGAAGATCACCTACTGGTACGGCGACGAGGAGAAGAAGGACCGCAGGAGCAATATCCGCTTCATCAAGCACTATTTTCCGCAGGCACGTATCCACGGCATCCCGAAGATGGCGCACGCAGAGCTCGTGATGCTCTATCCCGAGGAGTTCTGCCGCTATTTCGATAAATTCATGTGCAGGTAAAGAGGAAAAAACGATGGATCGAAAAGAGAACATCCGCAATGCTTACCGCCTGACGGGCAGCAACAATTTTTACGACGGCATGATCACCTGCTCCACCGTCTCGGGCAAGGCCGTGTGCCGCTTGGTGTGGGACATGGGCAAGGAGGAGTGCGGCGAATATCTGAATAAGGCTTTCACTGGTGTGCCGGAGGACTTTGCGGGAAAGCTCCTCGAGGTCCCTGTGGGCACAGGCATTCTGACGATGCCGCTCTATCAAATGCTGCCGCGCGCCGATATCACCTGCCTTGACTATTCACCCGACATGATGGGGCAGGCGAGGGAAAAGGCTGAGCGCATGGGACTCCAAAATGTGCAGTTCCGGCAGGGCGACGTGGGCGCGCTGCCGTATGAGGACAGCAGCTTTGATATCGTGCTGTCGCTCAACGGCTTCCATGCGTTCCCGGATAAGGAAGCGGCGTACCGCGAGACATTCCGCGTGCTGAAACCCGGCGGAACATTCTGCGGCTGCTTCTATGTATCGGGCGAACACAAGCGCACGGACTGGATGATTCGCCACGTTTACGAGCCGACAAAGTTCTTCACGCCGCCCTACGAGACAGTGGACAGCCTGCGGAAGCGCTTGCAGGGCATGTACGCGCAGGCGGACGTCGGCAGCTTGAAGAGCATTGCGTGGTTTATCTGCCGCAAGGCGGATTGATAGGGACAGGAGATGCAGGAAGAATGCGTGAAACCAGCAGCAAAGTAACCCTTTCCGGGGTTCCGGAAACCATGCTGCAAACCGTCTACGCCCGCGCGAAGGAAACCCAAAACCGCGGGGCAGTTCGCGACGAGAAAGCCGTTGAAATCATCCGCCGGCTCGACTACGATTTCTCCTTGGCGGATAAGGACAGCGCCATGTCCATCGGCGTCATTGCCCGCACCATCGTGCTGGATAAGCTCGTAAAGACCTATCTGTCGGCACATCCGGGCGCGGTGGCGGTCAATATCGCCTGCGGGCTGGATACGCGCTGCTATCGGATGCAGGGCTATCAGCACTGGTATAACCTCGATTTGCCGGAAACCATCGCCGTGCGCGAAAAGCTGCTGCCGGAAAACGGCAAAATCTCGCAAATCGCCATGTCCGCGATGGACGACTGGAGCGGTATGATTCGCGAATCAGGCGACGCGCTGGTCATCATCGAGGGTCTGACGATGTACCTGAGTGAAGCGGACGTGCAGCGCATTTTCGACGTAATCGCTCGGCGCTTTCCGCGCGTCACCGTGCTGGTGGAAGTGATGAACCCGCTGGTCGTGCGCAACTTCAAGGAAAAATCAATTGAGGGCAGCCACGCGAAGTTCACATGGGGCGTTCGCGATGGGCAGGCACTGGCGGCGCTGCTGCCGGGCTTCCAGCTGGTGGAAGAGCACAACCTGACCGAAGGCATGGCGGAGTTCCTGCCGATTTACAAGGTGCTGGGCAAGATTCCTCTGGTGCGCAATATCTCAAACCGCATCGTCGTGCTGCAAAAATAAAGGGGATGCAATCATGGTCTGGTCGATTGTCGCGCTGGAAGCCGTCAGCTTTACGGCGCTGTTCGCCGCCTTGGTGCTGCTTCCGTCCATCAAGCACCCGGAAGCAGGCGTCCACAACTATCTGCCGGAGATTCAGACGGAGTATTTCAAGACACATCCGCGCGTGCCGACCGCGCCGCTGAGTGGGCGAACGATTGCCATCAAGTCGTTCGGTATCCTGCTGTTTACGGCGCTGCTGACGCTCGGCGCAATCCGGGCGGGCGCTGACATGGGACTGATTGTGTCGCTGGTGAAATAAGGAGGAATCCATATGGCGTTTTTCGAGAACACCCGCAAGCCGACAGGCTTCGGCGGCCGCCTCATGGTCGCCATGATGAACATCGGGCATCGGGCGCTTGCGGACTGGGGGCTGCGCTCCCTGCCGCTGGCGGAGAATGCGAATGTGCTGGACTGTGGGTGCGGCGGCGGCGCGAATCTGCGTCTGATGCTGAAAAAGTGCCCGACGGGAAAAGTGTGCGGTATCGACTATTCTCCCGTCAGCGTAGAGAAGTCGCGAAAGCTCAACCAAACCGCCATAAGCGCTGGCCGCTGCGAAGTGCTGCAGGCAAGCGTGCAGGCATTGCCGTTTGATGACGCGCAGTTTGACGTGGCAACAGCATTCGAGACGGTGTATTTCTGGGGCGACTTGCCCGCGTGCTTCCGTGAAGTTGGGCGCGTGCTGAAGCCCGGCGGGACGTTCTTCCTCTGCAACGAGTCCGATGGCGATCATGCGCAGGACGAGAAGTGGACGGAGAAGATTCCCGGCATGACGATTTACAAGGACACACAGCTCAAAGCCATGCTGGAACAGGTGGGTTTCCGCCAAGTGGAGACGCACAAGAACGGCAAAGGCTGGCTGTGCGTGACGGCACGAAAATAATGGAAAGGACAAAGCAACCATGAAAATCCTCGTTTTCGGTGCGGGTGTTCTCGGCTGTAATCTGGCACGCAATCTCTGCCGCGCGGGGAAAGACGTGACCCTGCTGGCGCGCGGCAAATGGGCGGAGGAAATCAAGCAGAACGGGCTGCGCATCAAGAATCAGCTGCTGCCGTTTCCGTCGGTGACGCACATTCCGGTAGTGACGGAGCTTTCGCCCGACGCGGCATATGACGTGATTTTCGTCGTCGTGCGCTATACCCAGCTGGAAAACCTCCTTGAACCTTTGCGGAAGAGCAGGGCGGAGAACATCGTGTTCGTCGGCAATAACCTGCGCACGGATGCGCTGGTGGCACAGCTGCCGGAGAAAAACGTCATGTTCGCGTTTTCCCTGTCCGCCGGGCATCGGGAAAGCAGCCGCGTCGTGTCGATTGACCTGAAGAAAATCACGATTGGTCAGCTGCGCACATCGCCGTCCAACAAGGCGCTGATTGACGAGATTTTCGCCGGAACGAGGTACAAGGTCGTCTATCAGCCGAACATGGGCGACTATCTGCTCTGTCATGCCGCGTTCGTCACCCCGGCGGCGTTTGCGTGCTACAAAACAGACGGCAACTTGAAGAAGCTCAAGGGGAATACGGCATACCTGCGCAAGATGGTGGACGCAAACATCGAAGCGTACCGCGCCATCCGCGACGCCGGGCACGAGATTCTGCCGGATGCCGACAAGGCGTTCGAGAGCGACAAGTACCGCAAGGCGTGCCTGCGCTTCTTCAAGCTGATGGCGGCGACGAGCCTCGGCAAAGTCTGCGCATCCGACCACGCGATGAGCGCCACGGATGAAATGAGTGCGCTCAACCGGGACTTGAAGCAATTTTTTGATGCAAACGGCGCGGATTATCCCGTCTGGCGCGCGTTGGAGAAGGAATGCGGAAAGTACCTGAAATGATTGGGCAGGCGCTTCTGAAAGGCGTTGATCGGGGCATTCTGCTCATGCGATTTGCGCGGTCGGAATCGTCTGCACGGCGCTGTGGGTATCATGATGATTTTCGTGCATTGATTATGGCGTATCGAGGCGATTTGTATGCTCTTTCAAACATATGGTGAAAAGTGCAAGCCCACCGTGCTGTTTTTCCACGCGATGGGCGTGACAGGCGCAAGCAGTGAACCGGTAGCAAAGCACCTGCAGTCCCGCTGCTTCTGCATTCTGCCGACTTCGACCGTCTACTGCGCAGGGCAGACGTACCGCGGCAAAGCGGACGAGGTGCGGCAGGGAGAAGATTTCCTAACGGCGCAGGGCATCAGCGAATTGGCGCTTGTCGTCGCGTCATCCATCGGCGCTGACCTCGCGATGGCGTTCCTGAAGCAGACGAAACGCCCCGTCGGACACGTTTTCTTCGACGGCGGGCAATTCGCGCAGATTGGGTGCGCGACGCGGCACATCTTGACGCCGTTCCTGTATCTCGCCATCAAGAGCCTATACTGGTCAAGGGGCGGGACGCTGAAGAAAATCATGTGGTGTGACGATGATGGCATCAAGCCGTACTTCATCGCGGCAGGGAAAAATCTGCGCTATGGCAATCTGCGCCGTCAAATAGCGGACAGCTTGGAGGACAAGCCGTTTCCGCCGATGCCGGAGGATTGGCAGAAGCGCGCTTTCTTCGAGTTCGGCAGCATCGAGGAGCACATGAAGTACCGTCCGGCGGTCATGCAGGCGTATCCGGCGGCGAATTTCCCGATTTTTGCGGACTCCAACCACATACAATACCAGATTCGCGACCCGAAAGGCTTTGCGGACATGCTGATAAGCATCATGGACGCAGGCAAACTGCCTGAGCTGCCGTTTATCACGGCATAGGAGGAACGCCATGTTCTGGGACAACATCGCATGGATCTACGATATTTTCGCGGATGGCATCAACCGCAAAGCGAATCGCAAGCTGTGCAAGGTGGTTGCGGGGCTGATTTCGCCGACGGACGACGTGCTGGAATGCGCGTGCGGCACAGGGCTGCTCAGCGGTGTGATTGCAAAGCGCTGCAAATCCCTGACGGCAACGGACTTCTCCGCGAAGATGCTTGCGCGCGCCCGGAAGAAGTACGGGCATTATCCGCATGTGCGGTTTGAGCAGGCGGATATCCTGCATCTCCCCTACTCCGATGCGCGCTTTGATGCCGTCGTCGCCGCGAACGTGATTCACCTGCTGGATAATCCGCATCAGGCGCTGCGGGAGCTTGACCGCGTGTGCAAGCCGGGTGGAAAACTTATCATCCCCACCTACATGAACCGGACGGACAAAGGCAAAACAAACCGCGTTTCCGGCGTCATCGGCAAGGCGGGCGCGGATTTCAAGCGCGAATTTACGCTGGAAACGTACCGGCAGTTTTTCGCCGACGCGGGCTATACAGATGTACAATATACGATGTGCGAAGGGCGGATTCCCTGCGCGGTGGCGCTGATTCGCATGGGCGCATCTGCGGACGCAAGGAGAAAATCATCATGACGATTGTGATTCAACTGGCGCTGTACTGCTTTCTGCTGTGGCTGATTGTGAAAGTCGCGGTCGGGAATAACGCCATCAATGGGCTGTACTTCTACCCGAAGGCATTTCAGGAGTGCGCGATTTCGCGGGGGTTGGTTGACCGCGCAACGGTGCAGAAGAAGCGCCGGAACTGCATGATTGCGCTGTATGTGCTGCTGCTTGTTGCGCCGGTGCTGATGATTGGCGTGTGGAATCGCGTCACGGACTTCTGGACGGCATACAGACAGGGCGTGCTGTTTCTGGAGGTCATGAACTGGTTTGACGGGCTGGTGATTGACATGCTCTGGGTCGGTCACAGCAAGTTCTGGGCGATTCCGAAGATGGAAGACGTACCGTATACGCAGGCGTGGGGGCAGATGCTCAAAAAGCGCCTGACGCTGACGGTGATTTGGCTCGTCGGTGCGTTCATCATTGCGGGGCTGGTCATGCTGATGCCGCACTGATTCTGTTTTCAGACGGTACGGATGAATTTGAAAACAATATACAAGGAGAAAACTGACATGCGTCTAACAACCCTCGATGAAGCATCCATTCAAGCCATCGGCCATGCCTTTGGCTACTACGATTATGGCAGGGAAACCGGAATGGGGGCGGCATGTTCTTCTCCTGACAAAACAGCATTGTATATTTGCGGTTTTGTCCGCGCGATGCTTGCTGCCGGACTGCTCTACACCACCAGTGAGCGCGGCGAAGCGTTCATTGCCTATCGTCTGCCGGGCGAAAGGGTGAAGCTGACGGCGTTTCTCCCACTGCTCAAAGGCGTGTTTCAGGCGATGACCTTCCGGGAACTGTGCCGGTTTGCGCGGCTGATGAAGCGCGCCGGGGCAAGCCTGAATGACCGCTACGACAAGGAGAAAACGCCGCACATCTACGTCGGGCTGGTGTGCGTGACGGAGAAGTATCAGGGGCAGGGGTACATGCGGAAGGTGCTGGAGATGGCGTTCGCGGACGGCAACCGCCTGCAAGTGCCGGTTATTCTGGAAACGGACGCAAAGTCGAAATGCGACAAGTATGTGCATTTAGGGATGGAACTGGCTGGCACACGCGACGCGGGCGAACTCGGCACACTCTACGACCTCATCAAATATCCGGACAAATAAAATTCGCCGCAGACACGGGCTGAAAGCAGCGCGTCTGCGGCGTTTTTCGTATGATACTGTCAATGTCACCCTTCCGGCGAAATAGACCCCCAGAACCGCTCGAACGTGTCCTTTTCCGCTCCCTCCGCCGTCAGCCGATGCACATACGCCGCGCGCTGACCTTGGCTGCCCGCGCCGGTGGATGCGAACTCCGCGTAGTAGCCCGTCGCGGGGAAGCAAGGCTTGTTCCAGTCGTGCCACCCCTCCGGACGGATGTGCGCGCCCAGTTCGCAGTGCAGCAGGACAGTTTTCGCAAACTCGCGCCACGGTCTGCCGAGGTAAATCGCGCCGTCCGGGACGCCCTCGCCCTGAAAGCGGCATTTCATGAACACATAGCCGAATTCCTGCCCTTCCGGGGTGGATGCCGCCGTGCAGAAGCCGAGTGCGGGTTCTTTTTTATCGCCGTGGTCGCGCAGGCCGTCGATGCTCACGATGTCGCAGTCCTCGAACCACGCCGCCGCGCCGCCGAAGATGAAGTCGACATCGCCCTCAATGCGGCAATGGCGGTAGACCTGCCTTTGCGGGATGCGCGGCAGGAACTGCGTCGGGCCAATGAAGCCGTCCTTCTGGATTTCGCGTGGCGGCAAGGGCGCGGTGAACAGCGTATCCTGGCAGGATTTAAGCGTGCAGTCCTCACAATGGAAGCCGTCGCCGTCCACATAGAGGGCAAGCGCCTGACCGACCTGCTCGCGCGGATATGCGCTGTTCTCCACCGTCACGTTGCGGAGTGCACAGTCGCGGGCATTGATGAGCAGCGTTGCCGTGCGGAACGTGCCGCGTTTTTTGCCGTCGGGGAGGATTTCCGCTGCGCCGTCGTGCCAAGTGATGCGGGTCGTTTCGGCGCTTTCGCCCTCAATGCAGGTGCGCGGGCGACGAAGCGCGATTTTTTCCTCGTACACGCCGGGTGCAAGATGAATCGTCACGGGCTGATCGTCCGCCGGAAGCGTGTCAATCACCGTTTGCAGGGATTGCCCTGGTGCCACCTGAATCAGCATCATTTATTCCTCCTGTTTTGCCGCATGAATGGGTGCGCCATGCCCCGCCATCGCCTGATGCTCGCGTGTCAGTTCCTGATACAGCTGGGCGGGCGTCCATGCGAGGTTCGTTTCGGTCATAACGCCCTTGAGCCGCACCGGGGGAACGCGCATCTGCTTCATCGTCGTCAGGAAGCGTTCCACCAGCGGCAGTTCCGAAAACGCGAAGTAGAGCATTTCGCCGCCGACAGCATTCTCCAGCGCGGCTGCATCCGTTTGACGCTCCGCCTTACCGCACAGTGCCCCCAGCGTCTGCCCGCAGTCCGCCAGCGGCACGTCCATCACGCGCATCCCCATTTTCATCGCGCAGAACCGGATTTTCCCCAGTTTCTGCGGTGCCACATGAAACGCCAAAATCAACTTACTTTCCATATCAAAAGCCCTCCCCAGAGGCGCTGCCTCTGGACTCCGGCAGGGACTTTGTCCCTGCAC
>ENA-OPCB01000408-OPCB01000408.1-human-gut-metagenome-genome-assembly--contig:-NODE-408-length-28843-cov-4.214395_pt1 | contig 28843 bp, 36 predicted proteins | sample MGYA00241561_ERZ501473 | MGnify/ENA primary metagenome ERZ501473 (study PRJEB25962, sample SAMEA2042519) | human gut metagenome | biome: human gut; feature: human-associated habitat; material: faeces... | reverse complement strand
ACCCTTGGCAGCATCCGCTCCTCCCGCCCCTATTACATTGAACTGGCGCTGGGCCACGACGCCCTGTACGTCCATGCCGGGGGCAGCCCGGAGGCGTATCAGGATCTGAAAAGCTGGAAAGTGAACAACATCGACGGCGTCAATGGCAGTGCCAGCCAGAGCGCCGTGTTCTGGCGGGATCAGGAACGCAGAAAGACCATGGACTACGAGCACACGCTGGACCTCCGGCGAGAAGATCCAGAGCTTCTGGGACAGCAGCAAATACGCCAAGACCCATGGGGACGGATACACCTATTCCCAGACCTTTACTGACGAGCCGCTGACCGGCGGCGCGACGGCGGAGCACGTCAAGCTGGCCTACACCAGCTATAAGACCGGCCTGTTCGACTACGATGCCGCCACCGGCAGGTATCTGGTGAGCCAGTATCAGGCCCCCTATGTGGATGGCAACACCGGCGAGCAAGTGAGCGCCGTGAATCTGCTGCTTTTGGAGACGAACATCTCCGTGATCTCCGGGGATAAGGAGGGCCGTCTGAAGGTCCGCACCAATGCCGACACCCCCCACGACGCCGCTAAGGCCCGTGAGCTGGGTGCTCAGGGCATCGGCCTGTGCCGCACCGAGCATATGTTCTTCGAGCCGGCCCGCATCAAGGCGGTTCGTGAGATGATCATTTCCGATACGCTCGAGCAGCGCAAGGCCGCTCTGGCCAAGATCCTGCCGATGCAGCGGGGAGACTTCGAAGGTATCCTCGAAGCCATGAACGGACTGGGGGTTACCATCCGTCTGCTCGACCCACCTTTACAAGAATTTACTCCGAACGAACCGGCTTCACAACAATATATGGCTCAGAAACTGGGAATTCCGGTAGAACGTATCAAAGAAAAAGTAGATGCACTGCACGAATTCAACCCGATGCTGGGTCATCGTGGCTGCCGTTTGGGAGTTACCTATCCGGAAATCACCGAAATGCAGGCCCGTGCGATCATCGAAGCTGCTTGTAACCTGAAACTGCGTGGTCTGGATCCTCGTCCGGAAATTATGGTTCCTTTGGTAGGTACTGTGAAAGAACTGAAACAGCAGGCTGAAATCATCAACCGTGTTGCAGCTATGGTATTCGAAGAAAAAGGCGTTAAAGTAGATTACAAAGTAGGTACGATGATCGAAATCCCGCGTGCCGCTATCACCGCAGATCAGATCGCCGAAGTAGCCGAATTCTTCTCATTCGGTACCAACGACCTGACTCAGATGACCTTCGGTTACTCCCGTGACGACGCCGGTAAATTCTTACCGGAATACATCAGGAAAGGTATCCTGAAAACCGATCCGTTCGCTGTATTGGATCAGGAAGGTGTAGGCCGTCTGGTTGAAATGGGTGTGAAACTGGGTCGTAAGACTAATGCAGACCTGAAAGTAGGTATCTGTGGAGAACACGGTGGAGAACCTTCATCCGTCATCTTCTGCGACTCAGTAGGTATGAACTATGTCAGCTGTTCACCGTTCCGCGTGCCCATCGCCCGCCTCGCCGCCGCTCAGGCTGCAATCAGAGATTAAAGGAAATAGAATTTTCCCAGATTATAAAAGCATAAGCAACGCCCCCGGTTCAGCCGAACCGGGGGCGTTGTTTTAAATGTCGCCTTAGTGTGAATTCAATTTGCCAATCAGAATAAATGCAAGAAGTAACCCAATGATTGCACCAGGCGCAGACCAAAGAACAAGTCCGCCTCCAACACAAATGAGTACGATAATAAGTTGAATCAGGCAACCCAAGATCAATTCCCTCCTGCCACAAAATTACATTGGCAAAAATCAAGCCACTCTTGCTTAAAGTCAATTCCCATCTGATAGATTTCATTGAGCCTGTCCAGTTCAATACAGGCATCACCTTCAAATGGACTAAAATCAGTTAGACTGGCTTCTATTTTGCCAATCTGTTCATGTAAGTTTTGAAACAGAGTCCGCTTTTTGCGCAGAAGTTGCTTTTTTATCCACAATAATTCTAACGCAGTTTGTAAGGGAAAGCACTAACTGCTTGACTATCTTTAAAACCCTTTTGACCGTTTCTTTTACCATTTCGATGATAATGTCAAAAAAGGATTTCAAAAACTTATTAAGGGCATTCCCTGCGATGTTTTTGAAGATCTCTCCGAGTTTGCTGGCGACATAGTGCACGACACGGTGGCCACTCTTTTTAATTTCACGGAGAAAGATATCCAATGTCATGTTCTTTCGGTGAATCAAAGTACGTGTCTCAAATACCATTGGAGGTAGAACATAGTAAACAACTTGCCCAACAATGATTTTTTTAGCGGACATCCTCGTGTATTCCCCAGCGTCTTTTGCGGCTTGTTTGTAATCCGTATTTTTTAAAACTCTCTCACTCTCCGCGTTCATTGATTTATTGCGATAATGCTCTTTCAGCTTCGCTCTGACTTCCGGTTTGACCTTTCCGTCCTTATCCAGAATGCCGTCTGAAGTAAGATTTTCTTTTGCAGATGCAGAAGAGTTCTCCCACTGGTCACAGGCGTCCCATCAGGCGCACTGCCGCTTGTACCTTTGGCTCCGACTGGCGGGAAATGAATTCATAAAAGGCACCCCGGAAGGCAGCTCGTAATAAGACAGGTTTATAAGGTTTAGAGAGAACAGCGTGGCGGAAGTCACGCTGTTCTGCTTTTTGATGTGTGCGTGAGCATTTCGGCAATGATGCTCTTCGGCAGGAAACCAATGCAGGCAAGGCTGATATGCACATCCTGCACTCGCTGCCCGCTGCTCTTATCCGGCGCGGAAATATAGACCCTGTTCACAAGATCATGCAGCACAGCGGGCGTCAGTTCCTGCAAGTTGGGGTATTTCTTCGCCCGGAGGATGAACTGCTCAATGCTGTCGGCTTCTTCCTCCTGCTGGGCAATCTCCTGTTCCAAAAGCTGCATTTTCTCCGTCAGCTCTGCTTGCTCATTTTCATAGTCGGCGGACAGCTTTTCAAATCGGCTATCATTGATTTTGCCGGAGATATTGTCCTCATAGAGCCGTTTAAACAGACGGTCAAGCTCTTCCATCCTGCGCTGCGCCTGCGTGAGCTGTCTGCGCTTTGCGGCGAGTTCTTTCTTGAAGTCCTCCTTACGCTTTGCACCCAGCTTACTGTGTGATTTCTGAAGGAACTGGTTATGTCGCGGAAGGATGCAATGAATGGAACGAATCGATTTCCGCTGCTATTCAGGATTACGAGGATCATGTTGTTCCTATTTTGGAACGCGACGAAACCTTTGAGATGAACTGTCCCGTCTATGATATGAACGATAATCTTTGTTAGGGCAGGCACAGCTCGTTCCATTGATAAAGCGTTGAAAAGAGATTCTATCACTGTACGCTAATTTGCTGATGGAATCAATGTGTACTGAACTTTGGTTTTCTATAAAAGAAAAAATTTTTATGCTTGAAACCAGTTATTTCTCGTGATAATATAACATCAATCTGACATATTTTGTAATCAAAGGTGAAAGTGTATGAAGTTAACGATTGATGATATCGTAAGAATTAGCGGTTATTCTCGAGCAACAGTTTGCCGTGTGCTTGCCGGCAAGAAAAATGTAAGAGATTCTACAAGACAAGCTATCACAAATATCATCAAAGAGAACAACTATACTTCCAGTAGCATGGAGCGTAACTGGGGACATCAGCATCCGGTCGCGTTGATTGTTGGCGATTTGGTTGACAAAGAGTCGTCCTTCCAATTGTTCCATCCGCAGATTATAAAAACAATTTGTCAGCGTATGCAAAAAATTGGGCGGGAATGTTTAATATTCGATAGCGGTTATTCTCCCGAAAAAGAGGATGAATTCATTAAAAGATGCATCGATTTGGAGGTTGCCGGTATCTTTTTACTCTCCGCTACGGGAACCAGCCTGTGTCTACAGAATGCGGCGCAGAGGATTCCAATCGTAACGATAAATAGACACGCAAATACTCCGTTTACAGATGCAATTCTTCTGGATGAATACAAATGTGCTTATTTGGCGGTGCAACATCTCTATGAGCTGGGACACCGCGAGATCTGCATGGTGACGGAACCCAAAGAAATCCCTTTGGCATATGAAATGACGAGAGGCTATTTGGATGTTTGTAGCCAGTATAAATTGTGGTCTGCAAAAAAACGCATATATCAATGCGACGCAAACTATGATGACGGGTTCAAGCTAGGACGTAAAATACTTGAATGCAATGAAAAGATTTCAGGCCTGTTTTGTGTAAGCTATGATATGGCAGCAGGTATTGAAGCCGCTTTCAAAGAAGCCGGGAAAATAATTCCGGATGATTTAAGCATAGTAATTTTTCAGTATGTATTTGAACAGGCTCAAAAGAACAAGGAGCGATTTACAAGCGTAGGTGCTTATAATCTGGAGGAGATCGCGAATGCTGCGGTAGATACAATGATACAACGGTTTGAAGAGGGCGAGAAACCTAATGCCAGAAGACTGAGTGTCATGATGGATACTTATTTGATTGAGGGAAGCAGCTCTGCTCCATATCGAGAAGGGTAAAGAACAATAAAAGAGAAGGAATGGTTCGCTTAGAGCCATTCCTTTTTTGTTGATTGTGATGACGGTAGTGTCAAGAGTTATGCGCAAATATGTTTGCAGACTCCGAATGACAAGAAAGTATCACAATCCGAATAAAAAGGGACATAATAATGAACAATTATAAGTTTACAGGTTTGTTAATCTTGTAGAAAGTGCATTAAACCCATTGACCACTGAAAAAAATGGTGATACTATGTGTGCGGACATAATGATATGTAGTTCTCACTTCTGTTGTTTAAAAATTTATGTTTACAAGCGCGAAAGGAGATTGCTTATGAGAATTACTGGTATTAAAACTACCCCGGTTGCTGTTCCTTTGAATATTAACACAACAGATGCTTATCTACGCAAGGGTCCTGCAGTTCTGATTGAAGCGATTCTTGAAGTATTTACTGACGAAGGGATAACCGGTATTGCTGAAATTCCGGTCGTTGCTGGAGCGACAATGGCTGCCGATCTTGTTAAGAGCGCGGAAAGCATTGTAATTGGAAAAGATCCCGCTGATGTAAATGTTATCCTCAAAGAACTCTATTCGTGCTATAACCTCAATCATCTTCATATGCACGCCGCCAACTGGGCGGTAAATTCCATTGAACGTGCTTGCTGGGATATCATGGGACAAAAAGCCGGACTTCCTCTTTACAAACTCTGGGGCGGTGGATTCCGCAAAGAGGTGGAAGTGTTTGGCTTCATCGAAGCGGAGGATCTCGATGAAATCAGGAAAGTATCCAAGCTTCGTGCTGAACAGGGCTACAAAGTCATTTACACCAAGGTTGGTTTTTCCACCCCTGAATATGATGTCGCTATGGTAAAGGCGATTCGTGAAGGAGCACCGGATCCGTCTATCAAAATCCGTGTGGATGCAAATCAGGCGTGGAATGTTGGCGAAGCAATAAGTATTATCAACCAGATGGAGCCCTATGGCATCGACTGTGTTGACCAGCCTGTTATCATGTATAACCTGGATGCGCTGAAAGACGTCAAGAATGCAACCCATGTTCCGATTGCGGCGCATGAATCCACCTGGACGATGTACGATATGCTCAAGGTGATTAAGGAAAATGCAGCGGATATCGTTCATATCGATCCTCGTTTCGATGTGGGTTATTATGGCGCAAGGATATCTGCCGGCATTGCGGAAACTGCTGGTGTCCCTGTAATTTGCCACGCTTACTATGAACTTGGCGTTGCTCTTATGGAGCGTATGCAGCTTTGTGCGGCGTGCCCTGCCTTCACGATGGTACATCAGATAGGTGAGTATGAGTATCTGAAAGACGATATCATCAAGGGCGGTAAGATCCAGATTAAAAACGGTAAAATCGCGCTTCCGGATCAGCCCGGTCTTGGTGTTACCCTTGATCAAGAAAAGATGGCTCTTTATAACGAGATGTACATCAAAGAGGTTAAGGAAGCTGGTTTTGAGAATTCTACAGAAAGTCCGCTCTACGGAGCTCAATTTACCCGCAAATATCTGAAATCCCTATACGAATAAGGAGGTAATATCATGGATCTTAAAGCATTGAAAGAAAAGCCCATTGCCGTTCTTGGCGCAGGCGGTGTCGGCAAGCCGATTGCCGGCGACAGTGCACTGGCAGGTGCACGGGTTAGAATCTGGGATCAGCCGGAGTTCGCGAAGAAGACTTTGGCCAACATTGGAAAATGGGGTATTCGCATCGAAGGCCTACAGATGAATATGTACAGCTATCAGCGCAGCGGTTTCGGTTATCCGGAAATGGTCACTGACAATCTGGCTGAGGCCGTCAAGGGCGCGGGTATCATCGTTATTGGCATTGTTGCTTCCGCTCATGAAAAAATCTTCAAAGAGCTCATCCCTCTGCTGGAAGATGGTCAGGTCATTCATCTTATTCCCGACAACTTCGGCACGCTTTTGCTTCGCAAAATGATGATTGAAGCTGGCTGTGACAAGAAGGTCATCATTGGCGGTTGGGCAACCTCTCCTTACGGCTGCCGTATCGTCTCCGAGGGCGGTTTTGTTACAAACATCTGCGACATCCGCGACCGCGTTATTATGCTGCGCGGTGCTGCTATTCCTCACACCGACACGCCCGACTTCATCGAGAGCGCAAAGCTTATCCCTGCGTTCGATCTCATCACCAACGGTTTGGGCTATCAGGCTGCAGATACTGTCATGGATACTTGCTTCTCCAACGCTAACCCCGTTATACATATTCCTGGCACCATCCTTGGCGCCGCTGTTCTCCAGAACTTTGATAACGTCCTTGGCAATAAGATGGGTAATTTCTCTATGTACGCCCATTGCCTGTGCCCTGCCATTGGCAGTGTTGCCGCCGACTTTTGGCATGAGCAGGAGCTCATTGCTGAGGCAATGAATGTGGGTATCGCACCTGTCGCAAGGGAAGAATATATGTCCCGTTCCACCATGTACGGACATGAATACATGGGCCCCGATTATGCGGTTCCCTTCGATCAGGAGATCCCCCACAAGTATGGCGACGGCCCCTTCACTCTGGAAAGCCGTTATATCACTGAGGATGTGCCTATCGGATGCTATATGTATCAGCAGCTCGCCAGAAGATACAATGTGGCAACCCCGACCATCGATGCTATGATCCATCTGGCCAACATCATGATGGGCCGCGATCTTACCGCTACCGGATATACTCTGGATCATGTCGGCATCGGCCATATGACTCCGGAACAGCTGCAGGCTTGGCTGCGTGAAGGCGTTTATACTCCGGCAAACTGATCGATAAAATCGGGACAGACGGAGCTATTGCATGAAAATTGTAGACATGAAGGTCACGCCGGTTGCCGTTCCAATGTGCGGCGCGGCAGCAGTTTCTAAGATTCGTTTGGGCCCCGCATTGATGCAGGCAGCAATCCTCGAACTCTTTACAGATGAAGGATATGTGGGTATTGCTGAAGTGCCGATTATCGCAGGTGCGACATAGGCCTGTGATTTTGTGATGAGCGCTAAGAAAAAAGTAGTTGGTCGCGATCCCCATGAGGTCAACACGCTTTTGAAAGAGCTCTACGCTGCGTACAACTTGTATCATTTTCATATGCATTTTGGCAATTGGGCACTTAATTCCATTGAACGTGCATGTTGGGATATCTTAGGGCAAGAGGCCGGCCTCCCGCTACATAAGCTTTGGGGTGGCGCTTTCCGAAAAGAAGCCGATGTGTTTGGAATTGTAGATGCCTAGGATGATTTGGATGAGTTGTAGTAGACGGAAAGGTGAAGGTCCCTGACAAACCCGGCGTAGGTGTTACGCTTAATCAAGAGAAATTAGTTAGATACAACGAGGTTTTCATTAAGGAAATCAAAGAAAAAGATTTAGAGATCTCGATGGATAATCCTCTGTATCAGGCGATGTATGCAAGACCTTATCTCAATCATTGTTTGTAACCTAAATTGGAATGCTAAATAAGAAAGGAGAAAAATTATGAACCGCATTTCCAAGACCCTCGCGCTGATCCTGGCCCTGGTGATGATCTTCGCTCTGGCAGCTTGTGGTAGTGGCGACACTACTCCCGCAGACACCAGTAAGCCCGCAGAAAGTGGTGACCCTATTGTATATCGTTTGAGCCTGATTACCGCTATTGATGACCCTATTACCATCGCTGCGAATGACTTTGCTGAGAATGTTAAGGCAAAGACCGAAGGTCGCGTTACGGTTGAAGTGTACCCCGCCAACCAGCTGGGTGATGCTACTGCTGTCTTTGATGAGATTATGCGCGGTACCATTGACATGGCTTATGCGCCTCCCGCCGACAACTATGAGCCTGACATCTATCTGAGCTTCCTGCCCTATCTGGCAACGAGTTATGAAGATCTGCCCGCCGTTTATGGCAAGGACGGTTATCTTTTCCGGGAGACTTCCAAGCTGTATGAGAACCTCAACATCAAGTTCCTTGGCTATGGCTGCGTTGGCTTCCTGGGCATTGGTGCCTCCAAAGCGATTCTGGATGCGAACAAGGAAATCATCCCCGGTTCTCTGATTCGTACTTCCTCCGACCTTCTGTCTAAGCTGACTATTGAAGGCATGGGTTACAATGTTAGCACTATGCCTTATGTTGATGTTTTCTCTGCCCTGCAGACTGGCATCATTGACGGCTGGCTGGGCGGCAACCCCTCCATCAACTATTTCAGCTTCCGGGATGTCATCGATTACTTCTACAACTACAAGGTCATGATGGAAAACTATCACTTCTATGTCAACCAGGATAGCTTCAATAAGATGAGCGCTGAAGACCAGGCCATCTTTGAAGCCTGCGCTGATGAAGTGTTCGAGAAGAGCTATACTGATGCTCAGGCTCTTGACGAGCAGTATCTCAAGGAACTGGCTGATTTCGGTATCGAAGTGGTTGAGTTTACCGATGAGGAACTGGCAGAGATCGCGGAAAACGTGCGTGAGAACGTATGGCCCAAGATTGCTGCTGACAAGTACAGCGAGGACTTTATCGAGGAACTGAAGGATAGTCTGAAATAAGTTTTTCGGGGGGCTTAGAAGAATAATATAATATCTCTAAGCCCCCTCTTTTTGCTTAGTTAATGTCCACTGAACAAGTGCCCAATTTTTGTTCTGAGCCAGAATCTCCAGAAGATATGTGAGCATTCTCAAAAGGGCGCGCTGAATCTTGCGGAGATTCAGCACCAGAACGGACATGGCAATCACATGGGCCGCAGTCTCCCGCAGCTTTGCAGTGACCAGCCCCATGCCACACTTACGCTTCGCCAGACTGAATCTGCGCTCCACTTCCACGTGCTCGCACTCATCCCGATAGTCCTGAGCTTTGTCTCTGGTTTCACCCTTCTTAGGCCGCCCTAGAGCTGGGCCGGAAAGACGGATTCCATGCGCCTTGCAATAGCTGAGATTCTCCCGGTTTCGGTAGATTTTGTCCGCCAGGATCCGGCTGGGGTAATGCCCCTCTCGCGCTCGGAACCGCTCTGTCATTTCCCGCAGATTTCCCGCCTCATTGTAGGCGTCGAAAGAACAGCACTCCAGCCGCGTCCATCCGTCAACGACACTGATGTCCAGCTTCGCGCCAAACTCCACCAGCTTTCCCGCTTTTCCCCGCACAATGGGCCGAACAAGGGGCTGGCTTACGCTGACGATCCGATCAGGTACGCTGTGGGTACGGTTATCGTACATGTACTTCTGCTGCTCATAGACGGTGCGGATCGTGCCCAAACGCTCCGCCTGGCGAGGGGGCAGATTTTTCCCGAGGGACAGTTTGCCATCGATGGCATCCAGGTCGCGCCGGAGGTAAGCCAGCTGCTTCCCAATGGCTTTGCGGGTCATTTTCGCGGTGTGTTTACGGCATCTTGTGTATTTCAGGTAATCTTTCCGGGCACGTTTGCGGTACGTTCGAGGCTTCTTTCCGTCCGCGGGATCGTGAAGAACATCCAAAAGCGTTTCGCCGTTCTCCCTGGCCTCGTTGAGCAGGGAAACATCCTGAGGATAACGGATATTGGACGGCGCGCAGGTGGCGTCCACGATCATAGTGCCGCTGTTTCCGCCGGTTCCCGGCTGGCCGTCAGAATCATCATCGTCATCCTTGGATTCGGCTTCTTTGACCTGACGCTCCTTTGCGTCCCGCACGATCATCTCATTGATCTCACCCAGCACTTCCGGCGTCAGGCGCTTGCGGAAATACACCATCAAAGACGGATCAAAGGGCAGCTTTTCGTCATCATAGCCAGGATACCCGCAGAAATACTGAAGATATGGGTTCTCCTGGATCTGAAGCGCGGTTTCCTCGTCAGAATAGCCATACTCCGCCTGAATGATGCAGGCTCCCAAGGCAAGACGCAGCGGCTTGGCCACATTGCCTTTCCGGTTGGTGAATAAGGCGGCGTAGCGCTTCTCGATCTCCTACCAGGGGATCGTCTGGGCTTTCTTTACCCAACGGTTGCTTTCCTTCAGATTCATGCCTACCGGCTGTTTGAAATCCGCCAGGCTGATCTGTCCATTGCTGTAACGATACATGGTTGCCCTCCAAGTGCAAGGTTTTTGCTGGATTTTTGCCAGTTCTCTTGCTCCAATTATACCACGGATTGGCCTCTATCGATTGAAATATAAGGCTTTTTCTATTATTCAGTGCACATTAGTTAGGAGGAACTTATAATGATGAAAATTCTTCGCGGTATTGATTCAGCGCTGTTAAAAATTCAGAATTTAATCCTTGTATTCAGCACTGCGATTATCATTCTGTTTATGTGTACTGGCGTTGTAATGAGATACTTTTTTCACGCCAATTTTCATGGTCTTGAAGAACTTCTTCTGATCTTGGGCTTCTGGATCTACTTTTTCGGCGGCTCTGTGGCATTTCATGATGAAGACCACATGGAAGCAAGCATTCTACAGCCGCGATTGAAAACCCAAAAATCGAAAGATATCTATCTGATTGCTCGTAATGTTCTTTCTCTACCTACCTTGGTAATTGTTTGTAAGTGGTCGTATGATTATGTAGTTTGGAGCATTGATCTGCTGCCTACTACAGTAACCTACAATATTCCTTATGCTGTGGCACAGGTACCTATTCTTGTTTGCTTTGTTCTTGCTGTTTTCTATACAATTGCAAACGTTGTTAAAGCGGCTGCCGCTTTGAAAAACTATCATTCCGATGATAGTCAAGAAATGAAGGAGGAATGACATAATGACGAATGTAGTTATTTCTATTATCATTCTGTTGGCGTTGCTCCTGTTCGGATTGCCACTGCCAATCGTATTCTTTACTGCGACAATTTACATGGTGATCTCCAGTGGTGTAGATCCCAGTTTTGCGATTCCCTATGGATACAATAAGATCAACTCCCTTACTATCTTAGTTATTCCTCTTTTCATCATTGCCGGTGCATTCATGCAGGAAAGTAGTATAGGGGATAAATTGTTATCAGCGGCAGAAAAGCTCGTCGGACGTAAGGTGAAAGGCGGTATTGGTGTAGCAGTTTGCATTGCATGTGCAATTTTTGGCGCTATTTCCGGCAGTGCAAATGCGGCTTTGACTACGCTCAGTCCCATTTGCTATCCGAAACTTTATGCCCGTGGTTATTCCAAGGGTTTTGCCTGTTCGCTTATGGCCAGCGCTTCTATTTTAGGTTGTCTAATCCCACCCAGCGGTATGATGATTGTGTTCGCTTGGGTTACAAATACTTCCGTATTAGCATGCTTCCTGGCAACTTTCGTTCCTGGCCTTGTTCTCACTGCAGTGTTTAGCATCATTAACCTCATCGAAGCCAAAAAAATGGGTGTTACCGCTTTGGGTGACAGCGATTCTGGTTCTGTGAATGCTGCAAACGGAGTTCTAACTGCAGCTGGTGAAAAAACTGCCCGTAAAAAGATTGACTTCAGTGTTTTTTGGGCACTGTTTATGCCGGTGTTTGTGCTGGGTAGTATTTACGGTGGTATTATGACGCCGACAGAAGCCGCATCTGCCTCTGCGTTCTATGCCTTTATTGTTGGTGTATTCATTTATAAGAAGCTTAGCTTTAAGAAGATTACAAAGCTTCTTGCCACTGCAGGCAAGTCTTCCGGTATTGTTATGTTTCTGATCTTCTCTGTTACGATTTTAAGCAGAATGTACATTGATGCCGGATTGCCGAATAAGGTATTTACACTTTTGTCTTCTATTACTTCCAGTAAATTTCTCATGCTGGTCTTCATCAACATTTTCCTTGTTATTATTGGTATGCTGATGGACGATGCTTCTGGTATAGATCTTGCGGCACCGCTGCTTACTCCCATCATTCAGCAAATGGGTATCGATATGGTGCATTTTGCAGCTATTATCGGTGTGAACCTGGGTATGGGCGGTATCACTCCTCCCACCGCACCTATGACTTACCTGGCAGGTAAACTCGGCGGTGGTGATTTTACGGAGATGTTGTGGCCTACATTGAAATTAATCATCTTCGGTTGGCTGCCGGTTCTCGTGATTACTACTTATTGGGAATCTTTCTCCCTGTTCCTGCCGAGACTCATTCTGGGTTACTAAGGTGCTGAGTTTTTAATTCCGGTTAATGAATAAGAACTAAAAGTATATTGATATTTTCCGCTCTTCTTAAACCGCACACCGTCTGGCGACTCCGGCGGTGTGCGGTGTGTTTTAACCACGAAAACAACATAATTCAAAATGTTTATTATAAATGTTCTGGCGGTAGTGTCCAGAGTTATGCGCAAATTTGTTTGCAGACTCTGGATGAATGAAGTCAGCCGGCAATGGAAACGTCTTCCAGAGCCGCCTCCAAGTGCTTCATATTCATGTACTTTTTGTTGCCCCACTGGGTGCCGGCCACATGGCGCAGCCGGGCGCAGACCAGCATCAGAGCGGAGTTGCCATCCGGGAATGTACCAACCACACGGGTACGGCGGCGGATCTCCCGGTTTAGCCGTTCAATCACGTTGTTCGTGCGGATCCGGGTCCAGTGCTCGTAGGGAAAATCACAGTATGATGGTGCTGGAAAACTGTTCGGAGAATGAACGCGCCTACGCGGAACAGCTGCTCAAGACTTTTGTGGCAGCGATGAATATGAAGGATGAAGAAAAGGCTCTGCTGTGATCAGCGGGGCTTTTTCGCCTTTCGGTAGAACGTCGTCTTCGTCATGCGCAGCATCTTCATAGCTTCTGCCGCGCTGATTTTTCCTTCCTGCCACTGCTTCACAACGGCATCAAAATTCGGCCGCTCAATTGGCTTGCGGCCTTTGTATTTTCCCTGTTTCTTCGCAATGGCAATGCCCTCCTGCTGACGCTGCAAAATGTATTCCCGTTCCAGCTCGGCGACAGCCCCAAAGACAGTGAGCATAAACTTTCCTGTCGGTGTCGTAGTATCGATTGCCTCTTTCTTACTGACGAACTCCACACCTTTTTCAGACAGCTTCTCAACCAAATCCAGAAGATCTCGCGTGTTGCGGGCAAAGCGGCTGATGGACTCTACAATGACGGTATCTCCCCTGCGGACATACTCCATCATCTTTTGCAGCTCCGGACGGTTGGTGCTTTTGCCGCTCATCCGGTCAATATAGACCTCATCCACGCCGAGAGAAGCCATCAGCACCTCCTGCCGGATGGTATTCTGCTCCTGTGTGCTGACGCGGATATATCCGATTTTCAAAATGCGTCACTCCTTTCGCTTGTAAATTGGTGTTTTCCTTGATATACTACAGTTAGAAAATCTTTTCGATTGGGGGTGTCCTCTGTGAAAACCTATACTCTGGATGAGATTCGGGAAATTGTCTCCAAGCTTGCAGCGCAGTACGGCGCAAAACGTGTTTATCTGTTTGGATCTTACGCCCGCGGTGATATGACCGATTCCAGCGATATCGACCTGCGTATTGATAAGGGCAGCATTAAGGGCTTTCAGTTAGCGGGACTGCTCCTTGACTTGGAGGACTCCCTTGGGCGCTCCGTGGACTTGGTGCCTACCACCAGCCTTGACCAACGCTTTTTGGATTCCATCCGGGATGATGAGGTGCTGCTGTATGAAGCCTCTTGACCGAAATATCAGCGTGCTGGAGCATATCGTTTCCTACTGTCAGCAGATTGAGCAGACAGTGGAGCGATTCGGCAACAGCACCGAGACTTTCCAGAATGACCCCATCTACCGCAACGCTGCCGCTCTCTGCATTCTGCAAATTGGTGAGTTGGTAGGTAAGCTGACGGACGAGTTCCGGGCGCAGCACCCTGCCGTTCCTTGACGGCAGATCAAGGCCATGCGGAACATTGTAGCGCACAGCTACGGCACCGTTGACCCCGAAACCACTTGGGAGATTATCACGGATGATATTCCCGCATTGAAAAAATATTGCGAAACAATCATCGCCTCGCAGCAATAAACAAAAGTCCCATTAGAGTCCTCTCCGCAGATGGTGCGTACCAGAAGTCGGAAAGTAACTCTAATGGGACTCTTTTTTTGCGTCTCGTTGGGGTATGCCCTAACGGGACGCCTTACAGGTACGGCAGGACGAAGATATTACCGTTGACCATGATAAACTGCTCCGGAGTAGCAAAGCGCTCCAAGTAGATCTGCACCTGTTCATCGGTCAGGCATTCAAAGCGGTCGCTGTCAACTGGGGCCGCGCAGAGGAAGAAGGTCCCCGCCACGATGTCGTAGATAGCTCCATTGCTGTCCCGCAGCGCGCGGTTCAGGGGCAGGTTCAGCAGCTTTCCTTCATCGTTGCAGATCAGGGCGACCGGTTCCTCAAATGGATAGACCGCCTGAATGGTTCCACCGACGATCTGCTGCATGGAAGTAAGGGTATCGTCGATGTTCTGCACGACTGGTTTCTTTTCAGGTTCCACAATAACAACTTGCATGAGCTATCCCCCTTACGCAATGACAAAGCGCCGCGTGGTGGTGCTGCGGCTGAACTGATTGAACAGATCTGCGTGCGTCAGCTTGAAGGCGGCGCTGTCAAAGCGGTTTGTAATGATGGTTTTCCAAGTAATGAGGTAGTCCTTTCCGGACAGCACATCCGTGTTCTTTGCCAGCATTTCTGCCTTCAGGGAATCTTCAATGGCCGCGATGGAGGACTTTACCTCGGCTTCCATGTCTCGCAGTTCCTTTAACTCTTTGACCTTCGCGTCGATCTCGTAAATGCTCATCAGTAGATCATCCTTTCGTATAACAGTTCTTCAATTTCGTCGGTGGAAAAGCCCACGTCCAGCAGCTCGTCAATAGAGCTTGGCTCGTAGCCGTAGTAGGCGGCGACGCCTTTCAGCGTATCCAGATATTCCTGCTCGGCTCTGTGCTGCTGCGGGACGGCCTTTCTCTGCACGGGATACAGCGAAAAGCTGCTCCATGGGCAAAGCAGGTTTGTTGCATCAAAAGAGGACCTTTCCATCTGTCCAGTGGGGCGTAGCTTGAGGATATCTCCGCAGTTCAACTCGACACGCTCCGGCTTGCCGATGGGCAGGGGCAGCCGTTTCAGCGCGCGGTTCAAAATAGCCTCGGTGGACGCATACAGGTACAGGCCGCAGTGGGGGTAGTAGTAGAGACACAGCGGATTATCCCCCTTCACGAAGTACAGATTCTCCCGCTGGTCCAGCACGGTGAATGTGAAAGAGCCCTCGACCGTTTCCGCCATGTCTTTAAGGCTGGAAAAGTCGAGGGCATTTTTCTGCTCAAGGAGCTGGACGGCTACATAGCTGTCCGTCTCGATCCTTGGTTTCGGCAAGTGCTTGGTGCGGCGAAGAATGCCGTCGTTCCAAAGTACGCCGTTGTGCGCAAGAGCGAACGGTTTGTTTTCCGCGTAGCCGAGGAACGGGTGATTATTTCGATTCTTCCGCGCATCGCCCTGTGTGGTCATACGGGTATGGCCCATGATGGCCCTGCTGTCTGCCGGAATACGGAACCGCATCCGGTGTGCCGCTATGGGGCGCTTGTAGATGCTCAAATGCCGGTGAGAACAGTACGCGATGCCGGTAGCGTCAGTGCCGCGCTCTTCACATTCCGTCGCCAATATGGAGAGGATGTGACTCTTCTCCTTGGCACTGAATTGGTTCCGGCTGTCGATCAGACCGAATAAGCAGCACATATCAGACCTCCGCCTCGCTTTCAATCGGCTCGTTGACGTATAAACGCCGCTCCTTCAGATACTGTACCAGCTCAGGCTGTGTGCAGCCGGAGACAAAGGTCGTCCACGACATCGCTTTCAACTCCTCGTCGGACATGAAAAGAGCCACATCACAGATCCGGTCAAGGAGCTGTAACGTGGCAATGAGAGTGTTGTATTTGAGCGTTCCACGGAAAATACGGAACTCAATGGTGTTCTTGTTCGTGAGGTTAACACTGGTGTAGCGACCGGCGTGAGCGCTCTTCTTGGCGTGGTCCAAGAGCTCTTTTGGCTGATCTTTGTAGCCATAACGGGCCGCCCACTGGTCGAGCTGATGCTGCGTTCTTCGGCTGAACTTCAGAAGCTCTTCCCAGTTCTTTTCAAAGAAATATAAAATGCGGGCAATCACGGCGTCCTGCTGTGCTTCCGTCTCACCAAAAGCATTGCGGTTGACGTGAACATGAAGTCCGCAGGTGCCTGCTTGGTGGCTGGTGTAACCCATCTGCACGGCCTTTCGCAAGATGGCTGCCCACGGCATTTCTGCCTGATGGTAAGCGAGCGTCATGGGATGCGTCACCATCTCAAAGCCGTCGTCCAGAGAGCCATCGTGCTTGCAGTAGAGGTTTTCCAAGCCGCTGCCGTTGGCGATGGACATGACCTCGGCGGCGTTATCATCGTCCTCACCGGCACCGTCCACTTCCAGCTCTACGCCGAAGAAGCGGTCGCCGTCTCCGCGGAACAGCGGCTCAGGCTTGTAATAGTAGTCCTGGATCGGCTTGCGGGAAGTGCGGCTCGTGTAGCAGTCATAGCAGAACGGATATTCGTTGCCATCGCTCTCACAGGCGTAATAGGTCTGGCTGATGCGGATGATATCACCGCAGCTGTGACAGTTTGTGTAGTGACGGTCATAGCAGTCCTGACAGAGCGGCGTGGATTCGTCTCCGGCGTTGTCATTTCGATAGATGCGCTCACCGCAGTGGGAGCAGAGAACGGTCATTTCCTCGGCACAGCTCTCGCATAGGGGGCTTTCGTTCATCCAGATCGGGGTGGTCAAAATCGTTTCTCCGCAGTGGCGGCAGGTGTAATGTTCAGTCATCGTTTTCTTTCTCCTTTGTAAAATAGTCAATCGCTGCACAGAGCAGCGCGGCGGCAGCGGCCAGCAAAATTTCAATGATGTTGTTGGTATTCAAGTTCTGATTATCCTTGGTGATCTTCTCCCTTCCTGTCCCTTGCGTCCATCACGATAACACGGTCTTTCGCAGCAGAACGCCGACGATCTCCGCTAAGACCGTGCGGATGAGACGCAGTAAGTGGTGCAGCATAGTCATAGTCTCCTTTCGCATTTTTCATGTGTTTTCCGCTGATTTGCAGCTTGCAGAGCAGAAAATCCATCATTTTCTCTGCAAAATCGAAAAAGAGCCAGAGCCCGTGATCATCGAGGATCTTCGGGTTCTGGCTCTTTCTCTTACTAATAATATACGATCGAGATGTAAGAAATAACGCTAAATGGGACGAAAGGGGACAACAAGGATATAAGGCTTTATGCCAATTTCAACATAGGAGGTTTTTACGATGACAAGATATGATGACCGCTACGATGAGTTCGGCTATGAGCGTGAGGATTATGACGGCACACTGGAGCTCAACGAGTATTTGACGCCCCGAGAGGTGATGGAGCTGCTGGCGATCGGGAAGAACACCTTCTACAAGATGGTCCGGTCCGGCGAGCTGCCGGCATTCAGAATCGGGAAGCAGTGGCGGGTGAAGAGAGATAGCGTAGATAAGCTGTAAGGCGAAGACAATGACAGATGACAGTGTGACAAATGAAAACTTTTTCAAACTAACCTCTGTAGAGTTAGGTGCTTGTGCAAAAGGTAATTTCTATCAGTCATACTGTCATCTGTCATTTATAACGCAGGTTAGAGCCAAATAAAGCGGGTTTCATCACCTGGGGATAATTGAGGGTGGGGAATTGGAGCTTTTCTGATTTCCCCTTTGGAGAGATCAGATATTAAATTTTGCTGCTTTTTTACATAGTTACAATACGGGTCACAATCCATAGCAGTACCCTTTGGTGCATCGATAGGCAGATTGATACACATGCCCAACAGTGCGATCCCATCTGAGTCAAAGTTAAATCGATCGCGTACGCTATAATCTCGCAACGCGGCTTTAATATTACTTGTGGGCATATTATCAAATGCGGAAGATAAGTAAGCGTGCTTGGCTATCCAAAGATCGGAGAGCCATACAAATTGAGTTACTTGATCGAAAGTAATCAAATTTAGTGAGTAATTAGGAACGATTTCACTGGCGGTTGACTTGTCATCATGAGCCACACAGATTCGGCATTTTCGTGTAATTTGATCAAATACATCCAAACACTTTATGCGGTATTTTCCAAAGAACTCATCCCAATTCTTATCTAAAATTTGCTTATCCCCATACAAGCTTTCCTCTATAGAAGAATCCCAAGATAACCCGATTTGGTTATACTTGCCGAGTTTTTTTGAGTTTTCGTTCATAAACTGCAATTTTTTGAACTCGGCTTTTTGCAGATTATTTACATAGGTGGTACAGCCAGGATCTCGCTTGCTCAAAATTTTGTAGTGATATTTTTGAGACAACTCATTGAGGAGAAAGTCGGTCCACTTGTTATCGATGCCGTATATATCCTCTGAGTTCTCACTGCAAATATAGTCCATGATAGCATTAAATTTTGGCGTGCAAGTGCCAGATGAATCAGGACGTTCATTTTTTGCGAGGTATGTAGCAAGAAAAAATTTTAGGGGGGTTAGCTGTAAATCTCTTTGAAAAATATAGCGACCTTTGGAGTCCAAATTGTAATAAAAAGAGGATTGTGTTTCAAGCTGATGCGCGACTCCTTCACAAATCTTATCCATAGTCTCAAAGGACAATTCTTGCATACTTCCTGCGCGTTCCTTTGAAGTCATGATTCCGCTGCGCTTATAGTCCAATAATGCTTGATACCATTTCGCTGAATCCGGACCAGTGATTTTTATATTGTCAAAAGAGTATAGGCAATGCCGTATACTATCGCAAATGATTTTGAACCCATGCTGATAAAATATGCGATCCTGCATCAAAGAATTTTGAAGGCAAGTTAAAACCTCGGAAATCAAGGCCTGCGTTTCTGATGTAAGTATATCGCATAGAGGTTGTTTATCTATATTAGATTTCCTCTTAAAAAAATCGGATTTTGATATGCCATCAAGGACAAATAATAGTAGAAAACGTTCTACCAATTCTTCGGTTGAAAGAGAAGCAAAAGATGGCGGTTTCAGGCAACCTCTACCATCGGGGGGGATTTTGCATTTGAGACACTGCATTACGTCCATATACTGCTTTTGAATATCCCCGTATTTTAAAGAGAGAACATCGGGGGGCCAGTTAAAATCTGTCATAAGTAAACTCCTTTTCATTCCACGGGCAAAAACGCGCGTTTTTTCGAGGGGGAATGCGGAGGTTTCGTCGTTTTTCCCGTAGTACACTATAAATACGCAAGAGAGCTGAAGCAATCTTGCCAATAAGAGGACTGCGGTCCGAATTTATGGAGGATTTATTTATGAACGATTATGCTGCACGAAGAGAAGGCCTTCTTAATTATCTGCTTGCTAATTTTAGAGATGGCCTGCGAAACACCTGCCTTTGGCGCCGCTGGCCGGATGGCACAGAAGATTTTACGATTCAGGGACAGACTTTCCGAGTCGTACTTTGCTCTATCTCCATTCACGATAATCGCACAGGAAAAACCTTTGCGCTCCCGGTTCAAAAGGAGGAAACATCCATGCTGCAGAAACAGAACGCCGATGAATTAGATGCGGAGATTCCGGAGTTCATTGTAATGGATCTTGATGGCCCGACCAATGAAAACCCGCTCCGGTTCTGTTTCCGTTCGGAAAAGAACGATATGTTTTTAACCAGCTTGGATAACTGTGACCTGAACATTGATCTTGTTTTAGCCACACCTTATAAAAAGCATTTAGCGGTGGCAGCTATCAGCCACAGTATAAATGAAGACACCAAAGTTTCCGGAATGGTGAGAGGTGTCGAAAAAGAATTTGTTAGATATATTTGTGCAAAGGCAGGTGTAAATTATGAACTCGAAGATTGATCCTGAAATTTGGAAGCAGCTTGGAGAAGAACTTGATGAAGAAGCAGAACGCGACATGCGCTCTGCCCTCCCTGAATGCGACTGGCAGGATACTGTTTGCGCTACATATCAATGCGCTGAAGATATTCCGGAGGATTTGGACTATGTGTGGGAAGGATTCCCGGATACACCCGTTACTTCTGATAGTGCGACTCCACACACGGATGCTTCGGATTGGGAAAAGAGTGTTCTATCAAGATTCCCACAAGCAAAGGCCCTGCCGGACAATCTGCTGAATTATCATTTGGCGACTGATGAGCTTTTCCTCGAAGATGATGCTGCGTTTGAAAGTGGCCGTTTGATGAGTGAAAAGTTGACATCAGCCCTATCAGACGTAGAAATTTTGACGAAGGAAGTCGTTACTGCGCGATACGAACAAGCGGCGAAACTTCCAGAGGATTTGTGCCGATTTGACTTGACTTTGAGTGATGATGTGAATGACCGCAACGCAGCCTTAAAATCGCTTCTGAACAAGAAACTGCCTCGCTCCAAGGCGGACCTTCTTGACAGTGCATCCAGGGCCGCAGAAGGACAGGAGCGCTATACCGCTTTAAGTGACCTGGCCGAAATTGCAGCTCATGAGCTCCCACTCATGGTATTTGAACATGGACTCTACTTGCGACTTCGTACCGTGTGGCAACCTATCGATGTATCACAGCTGGTGTATGAGCTGAGTAATCGCGGTTATCAGGAGTTAGTTGCGGCTTTGAGCAAGAAAAATCGCGATGAACTATTCCAACGTGTTCTTTTAATTCCAAAGCTTCAACGCTCTGTAGAAGAATTAAGGAACTTGCCCACATTACTTCCGTGTAAGGATGGAGTTTTTGATATGCAGACTATGCGTCCGAGACCTATTGCTGATAGAGACTGCTTTTTCTCTTGCCTTGATATTTCTGCTTACGAAATCGGTGGGAATGTGGGCGATGTTTTCGAATCATTTGTGGATAATCTGTCTAATGGTGATATGAGTGCCCGGCAGCGCTTGCTGGAAATCATCGGAGTGATTTTAAGTGGGTACATGCCGAAGTCGTTCTTTGTATTTATTGGACCGCATGATACAGGGAAATCACAGGTGGCAAACCTACTGCGCAGATTAGTGGGAGATAAATGCGTCGGAAGTATTTCAGATCCCAATATACTATCTGGAGATTTTGGGTTTAGTATGCTTCCGGGCAAGAAGCTCTGCTATTGTCCGGATGCAGCTGAAATTCCGTTCTCAAAAAATACGGTCGCTGCTGTCAAGCAAATAACTGGCGGCGATTTGCTTTATCTAAACAGGAAATATCGAGAACCCGAGACATTTCTGAATGAGGCAAAGCTTCTATTCCTTTCAAACCATCCGTTAAAAGGCCAGTTTGATGAGGCCATGAAGCGCAGAGCTGTTATTATGCCGTTTCAGAACACAGTTCCACCCTCAAAGCAGATTCCGGATCTTGCAGATAAGCTTTACGGAGAACGGGGCTATATTGTCTATCAGGCCATTTCTGCCTTGCGAGAGCTAACAGAGCGGGACTTCGAATATACACCTGTTGAGGGCACAGATTCGGGGTTCTACACTTCCGCTGCAGAACTCATGGACAATGAAGCGTTAAATGTTCGGTATTTTGTCGAAAACTGCTGCGTTTTTCGTTCGGATGCAAAGTCCGCGGTGAGTTCGCTGTATAAGGCCTACCAAGCTTTTTGCAAAAGAAACGGACGTGAGCCCTGCAACAGTATTACCATGTTTTCAAAGGTTTTTCGCCAGTGCTATCCACATATCGAAGACTTCCGAACTTCATCTGCAAGAGGCTTCATTGGAATTGCGCTCTGCGAAACACCTGTGTGACTGCCTTTGCGTAAAATACCGATATTTAATGAAATATTATTCATATAGTAGAAAGGTCGCAATAACGATAAGAACAGGAGGATCCAACTATGTTTAACTCGATTATATCAGATACGTCGGCGGCAATCAAGCTGATTGCGGCATTGTACGAAGCGGGGGTTATTGACACCCGGACGTATCACAGTGTCTTGACCAAATACGCTCCAGCATCCTGAGCTTATCAGGTAATTTGTAATTGAAGGGAGGTGAGCGTCTGTGGGCAATATTTTGAACAGATCCCGTCGGGTAGCAGTTTATGGCCGTGTTTCCACTGAACACGAAGCACAGGTCAATGCTATGGAGAACCAGAAGGCATGGTATGAAGATGTTGCGAAGCAGCATCCAGAGTGGGTCATCGTAGGCCATTATTTTGATGAGGGCATTACAGGCACGGCAACTAAGAAGCGCCCGGCTTTTATGAATATGCTTGCGGACGCTCGCCTTCATAAGTTTGACCTGATTATCACCCGTGAAGTCTGTCGTTTTGCCCGAAACGTAGTTGATGCCCTGACCACCACTCGCGATCTGGAACAGATTGGAGTCGAGGTTTATTTCATTCAGGACAATATTTGGACATTTGACAAAAAAGACGGTGAACTGCGGCTTTCGCTCATGGCAACGTTGGCTCAGGAAGAGAGCCGCAAAATTTCAGAGCGCGTGCGAGCTGGGCAGAAAATCAGCCGGGAAAAGGGCGTCTTATATGGTACGGGCAATATTCTCGGCTATGAGCGTGTCAATGGGACCTACGTTATTGATCCGGAACAAGCATATACCGTTCATAAAATCTTTGAGCTATATGCCGCTGGCTATGGCTATAAGAAGATTTGTAGTGAACTGATGCGGCTTGGCTGTAAAAATGCCCATGGTAAGGTGGAATGGAAGATGGACAGAATTGGGAAGATGCTTCGAAACGCCACCTACAAGGGGTACATTGGCTACAACAAATCGCATAGTGATGGGTTTTTAACGCAGAAGCGGATTAACCACAGCGATGATGATTTTGAGTACATAAAGGGCGATTTTGAACCGATCGTTTCAGAAGAATTGTGGGACCGATGCGCGGAGATCCGTCAAAGGCGAAGTGTTCAACGGCTGGGTGAAAATGGCGCCAAGCAGAAGTTTGGCCGAAAAGAACCTGCTTCAGTATGGACATCCAAGCTGAGATGCAGTTGTGGTTCTTCGTTTCGGCGGTTTCTTTGGCACAGCAATCAGAATGGGCAGAAGTCCTACGGATACGAATGCTACCGTCAGAAACGCAGTGTGAGCCGGAGCTATTTGGCCGCCCATGGCCTTGATACCTCACAAGTCTGTGAAACACACAGCATTCCCTATTGGCACATCGATCTGATGGCCCAGAAGGTCTTCCAAGCCGTCTGGCAGGAACGGAGAGATGCTGTCCTGCTGGCCTGCAAGATGATTGAAGAATGCGCTACACAGCAGCAGGAACAATCCTCTGCCATACAGGATGGGCTACAGGCCCAGATCAACAAACTGCAAAAACGGCTGGAACGGCTGCGAGATACCTATGCAGATGGAGATATTACCCGTGAGGAATTTCTGAATGACAAGCAGCGGTATACAGAGCAGTTCGAAAAGCTGAAACAGCAGATTCAGGATCTGGAGACTTCCGGCAAGGATGATGCATCTGGTATTGACATCAAACGCATAGAAGCGACGTTGAATCAATGGATCGATCTTTCGGCTCCTGTGATCCCGGAAGCGGTTATCGACCAGTTTATTTTGCAGGTGGTCGTGGTGGATAACGACACGTTTAACTGGACGCTGGACTTTTCCTCTAATATGCCGGACTCTGCAAAGCACCTTCGTCCGAGTCAAATTGCATGGCAAACCTACCATGCACATAAGACGGATACCCCCATTGACACAGCGTTGAACCGTCATATTTCTGATCCGCAGACGCTCCTGACATTGACCGTTACAGAGCAGGAGGCACGGGAATACTGCCACTCTATCGGTATGAAGTTCTTTGCGAAGAAGTGGCATGATAAAACGGTCATCATCAGCATCTGAAGCAGCGGCTTGCTTCAGATGCTGATTTTTTTGCAAATTTCGATTGATTTAGCTAAATCAATATGATATTCTTAGCTTACCGAATGGGGGGTGTTTGCTATTTTATCAAACGACTTGATGGATTTAGCTAAATCTGTTTGCGAACAGCGGGCAGAGACACAAACGCTTGAATGCAAGGCGGCTCATATTGATTGTCCTAAGCGGCTGTATGACACGCTGTCCAGTTTCTCAAATCAGGACAGCGGCGGTATACTGCTGTTCGGCATCGATGAAAAGGCGGGCTTTCGGGTAGTCGGTGTTTACGATGTGCAGGACCTCCAGAAAAAAGTGACAGAGCAATGCAACCAAATGGAACCGCCAGTGCGGGCAGTTTTTACGATTGCGGAACTGGATGGCCGATGGATTTGCTCGGCTGAGATTCCCGCCACCGATCTGTCTGAGCGCCCTTGCTATTATCGGGGAGCTGGGCACAGTAAGGGTTCTTATATTCGGGTGGGCGATGCTGATTTGCCCATGACAGATTATGAGCTGTACAGCTATGAGGCTTTTCGCCGCCACTTGCACGATGATGAACGTCCGGTGAAGCGGGCTACGCTTTCCATGCTGGATGCGGACAAGTTGGAGCGGTATATCCTACAGCGCCGTACAGACCGCCCTGGCTTTGCGCAGCTTTCCAGAGAACAGACGCTGGAAATGCTGAACATTACCCATGACGGAGAAGTTACGTTGGCCGCCGTCATGAATTTTTGCCTTTACCCGCAGGGATATTTTCCGCAGCTTGGCATTACTGCTATCGTCGTTCCGGGAACGCAGATCGGTGACACAGACACGGATTCTGCCCGGTTTACCGATAATAAGCGCATTGAAGGCACCATTGATACCATGGTGGAGGAGGCTGTGGCATTCTGCCGCCGGAATATGAAGGTCCGCACGATCATTGATTCGGTGACTGGCGCACGGAATGACCGGACGGAGTATCCGATCGAGGCCATCCGCGAAGCCGTTTTGAATGCGGTCATCCACCGGGATTACAGCATCTATACAGAGGGGACGCCTGTGCAGATCGACTTTTTTACCGACCGATTGGAGATCCACAGCCCCGGCAGCCTGTATGGCCGTATGACCGTGGAGCAGCTGGGCGTTGCCAGACCGGACCTTCGCAATCCCGCCCTTGCCGTCATGGCGGAAGAACTGACCAGCGCGGAAAACCGCTATTCCGGGATTCCTACCATTCGCCGGGCCATGGCAGAGTACGGATTGCCAGAGCCTGTTTTTGAAAACCGCCGGAATGAGTTCGTTGTAATACTATACAACCACAACCAGCCCACCACTGCGTCGAAAATTATCGTTCAGCGGAGTGAAAAGCCCGCTAAACCGGACCTGCTGGTCTTCTGCAAAACACCCCGCTCCCGGCAGGAGATCGCAAACTATCTCGGTGTCAAAACGGTATTCTACGCAATGAATCATTACGTTCAGCCGCTGCTGCAATCCGGACGGCTGGCAATGACAATTCCGGAATCCCCCAAAAGCCGAAACCAGAAGTTCTATACCGTCTGATTTCCTCGCAATATATACCGCCGCTCAGGCTGCGATAAAGGACATGCAGTAAGCAATCTGCTTTCGGCATAGAGTTATATTGAATCAAACAAGCGCCCAGCCATTCGGCTGGGCGCTTGTACTTTGTAAAAAGATGTGGTAGGATGTGGACCAATCAGATGTTGGATGGGAAAGGGGAGAGTGCATGGAGATCAGGCCCTTGGACAGAGAGATATATGCGGGCAAAACATTTACGGCTTGCTACCGCACGAATGGCTATTATGAGATCCGCCCGTCCGAGACGGGCTTTCAGATGGACTATGTGCCCTTTGCGGAGCCGACTGAGAGATCGTTCGACGATGTATTCTTCGGCGAATGGCTCGAAGACCCGATCGCCTTCGGCGCGTTCGAGGGCGAAAAACTGATCGGATATGTCGAAGGCTCGATAGAGGGCTGGAACAACCGTTTTCGGCTCAGCAACATCTGTGTGCTGGACTTTTCCGAGCGCAGCAGGGGCGTCGGCACGGCGCTGATGAAGACCATAGAGCAAACGGCGGAGAATACCGGGGCGCGCATGCTGATTTTAGAGACGCAGTCGTGCAATGAAAACGCCATCGCGTTTTATAAAAAGAACGGTTTCGAAATCGTCGGCTTCGACCTGTACGCCTACTCCAACGACGATCCTGAGCGGCACGAGGTGCGGATCGAAATGGGAAAGAAGCTGCACTGAGCGCCGGTTTTGCATCTTAAAAGCATTTTTCAAAGGAGAACACAGCCATGCTGTTACTGCTTCAGATCATTTTATGTTGTCTTCTCTATCTCGCGCTGGTCAAATGCGCGGTGCGAGACAGCGGGCGCAACTGCCTCTATTTTTACCCGGACGCGTATCTCGACGAGGCGCAGAAGTGCGGCATCGCCGACAAGACTGAGGAGCTGCGCAAGGGCAAGCGCTTTATGACGTTCTTCTGCCTTGTGATCTTCGTCGTGCTGATCGCGGTCATCGCCGGATGGAACGGCGTGAAGGACTTTAAGACCGCGAGTTTTGAAACCTACCTCTTCCTTGTGGTCGTGAACTGGTTCGACGGCTTTGTCATCGACCTGCTGTGGGTCGGCCACAGCAAGATCTGGCGTATCGAGGGCATGGAGGGCGTCCCCTATGTAAAGCTGTGGCGGACGGCCTACACCAAGCGCAGTGCGGCCACAGCGCTGTACCTTCTTGTCGCGGCCGCGGTCGACGGGATCGTTGTGCTGATCGGCAAAATTTGACAGCGGAAGAAAAAAGGTTCCCAAGCCATTGGCTTGGGAACCTTTTTCGCATCGCCGCGCGATGCAGAGGATCAAAGGAGAGGTTCATAAAGAAGTTTGGAAGAGATCGTTTCAGATACGGCTGCGGATCTCCGCACCCATGGCCTTGCAGCCGACGAGTTGGCAGTTTTCCTGCATGATGTCGCCGCAGCGGAAGCCCGAGCGCAGCGTTTTATCCACCGCGCGCTCGATGGCGTCGGCCTCGGCGGCCATGTCGAAGCTGTAGCGCAGCATCATTGCGGCGGCCAGGATCGTGCCGATGGGGTTCGCCTTGTCCTGTCCCGCAATGTCCGGGGCGGAGCCGTGGATGGGCTCGTAGAGTCCGTTCGTGCCGTCGCCCATGCTGGAGGACGGGATCATGCCGATCGAGCCCGTGATCTGGCTCGCCTCGTCGGAGAGAATGTCGCCAAAGAGATTTTCGGTCACGATGACGTCGAACTGGCTCGGGTCACGCACGAGCTGCATCGCCGCGTTGTCGACATACATGTGGCGAAGCTCGACATCGGGGTAGTCCTTCGCGACCTCTGTGACCGTCTTGCGCCAGAGACGCGAGGTGTCGAGCACGTTGGCCTTGTCGATGGAGGTGACGCGCTTGCGGCGCTTGCGCGCGGTCTCGAACGCGACGCGCGCGACACGCTTGATCTCGTGCTCGGAGTAGGCCATGATGTCGGTGGCCTTCTGCTCGCCGTTCGCCTCTTCCGTGCGGTGCTCGCCGAAGTACACGCCGCCGATGAGCTCGCGCACGACGACGAAGTCGATGCCGCCTTCCGCGATGTCAGCGCGCAGCGGGCAGGCGGCGGAGAGCTCGGAGAACATCTTCGCAGGGCGCACATTTGTATAGAGCCCCATGCCCTCGCGCAGCTTGAGCAGACCGCGCTCGGGACGGTTGACGGCGGGCTGATTGTCCCACTTCGGGCCGCCGACCGCACCGAGCAGCACGCTGTCCGCGCCGCGGCAGGTCGCTAAACTCGAATCCGGCAGCGGCACGCCGAATTTATCGATGGCGTTGCCGCCCATCGGCGCGTCGACGTAGGTGAAGGTGTGGCCAAACTTCGCGGCCACGGCGTCTAAAATGCCCATGGCCTCGGTGACGATCTCGGGGCCGATGCCGTCGCCCTTGATGATGGCAATGGTCTTGTTCATTTCGCCGCCTCCTTTGCCTTGAGCGAGGCCATCAGGCCGCCGCGCGCGATCATGTCCTTGATAAACGGCGGGAAGGGCTCGGCCTGATACGTCGTGCCTTTTGTCACGTCTGTGATGACGCCGGTGTCGAAGTCGACCGTCACCTCGTCGCCGTTTTCGATCTCCGCGCTCGCGGCGGGGCACTCCAAAATGGCGAGGCCGATGTTGATAGCGTTGCGGTAGAAGATGCGGGCGAAATTCGCCGCGATGACGCAGGAGATGCCGCTCGCCTTGATGGCGACGGGCGCGTGCTCGCGCGACGAGCCGCAGCCGAAGTTTACGCCCGCGACCATGATGTCGCCGTCTTTGACGCGGTGGATGAAGTCCTTGTCGATGTCCTCCATGCAGTGGGAGGCGAGCTCCTTGTGGCTCTGGGTGTTCAGATAGCGCGCGGGGATGATGACGTCCGTATCGACGTGATCCCCATACTTATGGACAATGCCGTGTGCATTCATTTGTTCATGACCTCCTCCGGATGAGAAATGTGGCCGGTAATACCAGACGCCGCGGCGACAGCCGGAGAGGCGAGGTAGACCTCGCTGTCGACGTGGCCCATGCGGCCGACAAAGTTGCGGTTGGTGGTGGAAACGCAGCGCTCGCCGGCGGCGAGGATGCCCATATAGCCGCCGAGGCACGG